>BNJU01005213.1_pt1 | contig 73695 bp, 96 predicted proteins | sample 8539281 | NCBI WGS metagenome assembly BNJU01 (sample SAMD00202456, study PRJDB9452) | human saliva metagenome | isolation source: human saliva | place: Japan
GTTGAGTTGATTGTAGTAATTATCATTATCGCTATTATCGCAGCAGTTGCGATTCCAGCTCTCACATCCTTCCAAGATAACGCACGCAAGAGCCGTATTCAATCAGAACACCGTGAGTTGGTGTCCGCTGTTCAGTCATATATTGGTTCACAGGATAATCCTGATAATGTTACGATTGACGATTTAAATACTTTGGCACCATACATTGCTAAAAACTCTAAAGGTGAAGCAGACTTGACTAAGACCCTTGCTAAAAATGGTGATGATGTTGCACATAAAATTGATAAAGCTAATCACAAGTTGATTTCGACTTTCAAACCATCAGGTGGTGGAAAAGAACAAACTTGGGAATATGATTGGAAATCCAATAGTGGAAGTTAATAATATTGTTCAATAGCAGAAATGCATTCTCTACTCCGACTGCTTCGGCAGTCGGATATTACCAAAGTAGTTGTCAAATAATGACAACTATTTTGGCAATATCAAAAGTAGAAGTATTAGGAGAGTAATAAAATGAAAGGGAAAAAAAGACAGGGTTCAACCTTGCCCATGGTCATTGTAACCATTGTGATTCTGGTTGCTATGATTGGGATTTTAGCTTCTATCGTGGATACGGGGCAGACACAGACTCAGCGCATGTATAGCTATCTCAAAGCCAAATACGTGGCAACATCTGGTTCACAGTTGGCTTTGGGAGCATATTTTGAGCCTCAAAACGGAAACCCCTCATCGCTCAATACAGAGTTTAGAAATCGAGCTGAAGGTCGGTCGCGTTCAACTGAACCTATTACTGCAACCCATACTTTCAAGGACGGAGGCGTAGCTGAGATTGAAATGACAGGGAAGTTTGATGGGAATGGTTCCGAAAACTACAATGTCACCATTAGATCTAAGTCTAAATTGCCTGGTAGTAGTGATTATTATGAACATGTTGTCATTTTTAACTGGTCAACCAGCGGTATTCGCTCAGAAGAAGGACACTTGATTTCGGCTCAGAAATGAAAAATAGGTAGGAAAGATGAAACAATTACGCAAAGGATTTACCCTAGCCGAGATGGTCATGGCCATTATGCTCATGAGCATGATAGCGGTAATTATCGGTATTATATTTAATACTATGTTTTCCAGTCGGGAGTTAATAGAACGTGAAGCCAGTATTCAGGCAGAAATGAGAACTTCCATGCAGTATGTTGACCGAACCATTGGCAAGGCCACATCTGTCTTTATCCTAGATGATAGTAAGTTTAAAGGAAATAAAGAAGGTCTGACTAAAGAATGGAGCTATATCGGCCTTTCATCTGATGGTAAAAAAGTTCTTAATTATGTCTGGGATAAAAGTAAACAAGACTGGAAAGTCAGTGAATTAGGAACTAAATCCCTTTATGATATTAAGTTGGACTTGGAATTCAAAACAGAAGGCGCCTATCAGGATAACCGCTTGATTAGCTATAATCTGACAGGGAAATATCCTGATACTAACAATAAGTTGTCTATTGATACAGCTATATCAGCTCTTAATACCAAGCAGGTCTTCTCTAAAGTTGCTAAAGGCAAGAAAGGAATTGCCTTAGCCTATCGGAACGATCCTATTGAGGGACAGATGAATGTAGCTATTTCTTTTGTTTTTGACAAATCTGGCTCCATGTCTTGGGATTTGAACGGTAATAATACTAACTATTGGGGCCCTAAAAGCCGGATGAGTATTTTGCAGGACAAAGCCACAATCATGATGAGAGATTTAAAAGATATTGGGAATGTCAGTGTTAATCTAGTTTCTTTTTCAATATTGGGTTCTTATGTTCAGAAAGACTTTTCTGAGCTAGACAAGGGGACAACAACTATAGAAGCAAGCATTAACGCTTTACAGACAGGTGGTGTAACTAATCCAGGGGATGGTCTACGCTATGGTATGATGAGTCTACAAAATCATTCTGCACAGCTTAAATACGTTGTTTTGTTGACAGATGGAATCCCTAATGCTTATACTGTGGACACTAATGATACATCTTGGCGTAATCGAAACGTCCACCCCTACTATAATCGTTGGAGAGAAACAGTTGGGGAATTAGTAACCTTTAATAATGGTCCTTATGATGTAACGACAAATCTAACAACAGATCAAAATCGTGTTTCTTATGACTCTTATTCTAATGAAGCACTACGGAAAAAGGCTATTGAATATGCAGGGAAAGTTTCTCAGACCTTTGGTGCAGGAGTTAAGCGTGTCAATGTTATCGGTTTTTCTGGAGTGCCATCTGAGATTGCTTATGGTGAGGATTTAACGAGAAGTATAGGAAGCGGAGGCATGGAAGCTAAGTATGTACCTGCTGCTGATGAGGCAGCCTTGCAGCAGACCTTCTCTGATATTAAGAAGCAGATTCAGCAGGATCTTTGGTTTGTATCAGGACCATAGAAAGGACAAAAGATGAAAGGATTGAAGAAACGTAAAGGAGTAACTCTGGTTGAGGTCTTGATTTCTCTAGTACTGATAGGTGTTATTACAGCTGGCCTATTGACCTTCTTTGCTGGAAGTTTTGATAATATCCTCCGTCAGCGGAAGCAGAATACAACGAATTTGATATTCAGGAGTCTTTTGAAACTCAGCTGGCTGATATTAAGAAAAACAGTGGTAAAGGAACAGAGGTTGAAACGTTTACTTATCGTGTTGGTACAGGGAACAGTCAAAGCGTCAATGTGACGGGGCAAACCCTATCTTATAAAGAAAAAAATATTCATCTTTTTGCTGCTAACGAAAAAGAAAGCGTATTGTCAATTCCAGACGATTTACAAGTTCAAATTCCTAATTCCAAGCGGTACTATTATGTTGGTGAAACAACTCCCAGTGGAGTAGTGGGTTTGAAAGATAGTCAGCAAAATAGTAAAGCTCGAGTTTATACTGAGTCTGGTTGGTTTCTCAGTGATCGCAGTATTGGTTCTGGGGTTTCTGGTGTTGTACCTGTTGGAACAATCGGCCAAGCAGGAAATGATAGTATTTCTAAAATGGTTTTGCCAGAAATGCCGACTGATTTTCATGAAATATCAAAGCAGGACACTGGCCGCCGGATTACAGATGAGATGCGAGGCAAATATTTGACCTTCGCTGCCAGAGCTATTAACTCTTACGGTCGTGTTGGTAACTATCAAGAATCAAAAGAACAGGGGGAGAATAGTCGTATATGGGTTATGGGTCTGCCATTTACAAATAAGTTACGGATCCATACTGATGCAGATTTAGCTTTGCTTAAAAATGGGAACAAGACTACAAGGATTCCGACAACTGACCGACCTTATGAAAATACTGAGGTTCGCGACTATTTTAACAATGTCCTATATGGTGCAACAATCCCGGTTCTTAACTATTATGAGGAGGCGATTAAGCAAACTCGTCAGTTGATTGCTCTGAATGATAATACTATGATGTTTAGTCGAGATGGCAAGAACGGGACCATTGATTTTAATACTGGCTATACTACTTCAGTTCTGATAGGTAATCGTCAGCAGACAGGGGCACTTCTGACATATAAGCTGGATAATACCCTGACTTGGGGTCTCAATCTAGAGAGCGATGGTAGGATTGCTGTTAAAACTGTAGATACTACAGGAGCTAATAACGGTGGTCAGGAATTCATACAAAATGTTAAATTAGACTATAGTAAGGATAATTCTATACAAGTCCGAAGTGCTGTGAAGAACGGCGGTCTAGGAATTGAAATTTTTATTAATGGACAGTTAGTCCATAATAAGACACTTACACTAAGACGCGGACAGACAACCCATAACATTGGTAGTGGTCAGATTATTTTTAGTGGCAAAACTTACATCAATGAATTTGCAATCTATATGCAAAGTCTGAGTGATAGTGATATACAAAAGCTTGCTAAATATTTCAGTGAAAAATACAAGGCGAGCTAATAGGGAAATAGTTTTTAGGAAAAATAAGGGAGATTAGGAGATTATGGCAAAAAATATGTTTTCGTCCAAGGGGCGCAGAAGCACTCTGGATGAAGAAGATAATGAGAAAAAGGGCTCATTTTTAGGAAAATTAAATAAACCGCTCTTCTCATCAAAAGGGAAAAAGAGAGAACACCTTTCTATTCAGGGGGTTCAGATTAAGTCAGATCGTCAGGATGACTTTGACGACGAAGAAAAGTCAACAGCGAAGGGAAGCTTCCTAACCAAGCTCAACAAGCCACTCTTTTCGAAGAATAGTGGTGACGATTCGTATGCTAAGCCAGGGAACCGCTCGCCCTTTGCCAAGAAAGGCAGTGGTGCTGCTAGCCAGCCTGTTACCAGAATGCATGCACCTTACACTATGTTTGGCAAACCAATCAAGGGTAATCTGATGGCCATTGACTTCACTGACGAATCAGTCTATCTGGTTGTTGCTAGACAGAAGCGCAATGAGCTGGAGATTATCAAGATGGCATCTGCCAATCTGCCAGAAGGTGTTGTACTGAATAGTGAGATTATCGATCCGATTACTCTCAAGGATGTTATCAGCGACCTGATGGAGCAGCATTCCATCACTGCTAAGTACGCTTTCTTCGCTCTGGGAAATACCAATATCATCGCTCGTTCAGTTGATGTAGCAGCTAGTGTGCAGAATGATGAGGATATTGAGGGCTTGGTATCTTACGAGCTCCAGCAATATCTGGATATTGATCCGACTTCTTATGTCATCCAGTTCCCAAGAGCAGGAGTCTAATTCAGCTTTTCCGCTTGATGAAGATACTCGCCTCTCATGGTCTATGCTGTGCCAAAAAGTATAGTAGAGCAATACCTGGGCTTGGCGAATAATCTGAAGCTGACACCTTATGTCTTTGATCTTCAGTCCAATACCTTTGAGAAATGGCTGGAACGCGTTCAAGCGATTAACAACCGCGCTAAAAAGGCTGACTCAAGAAAATGTCGGCATGGTGCATTTGAGCAAGAGCTTTATCGGTGTTTATCTCTACTCAGAAGGTAAGTTTGTAACCAGCAACTATCTCAATCGTGGTTACAAGGACATCCTGAGCTATGCAGACGATGCTAGTCTTTTGCAGAAGCTTCCAGCAGTGGCTTCAGATGATCTGGACACAGGTCTCTTGAAGCATGCCTTGGATGAGTGGGTGGCTGATGCTAAGAACCACATTCTCAATACTGAAAAACTTCTTTAGTGGATCGACGGGTCTCAACATTGACAGTTTCTATGTCTTTGGTGACCAAGATATCTGCTGGCAGTTGGCAGCTATTCTGAAGCAGAGCATGAATCGAGAATTCATCTCAATTGATAATGTAGATTATGAGAATGTACTGTGGGAAGGTTCTGCCGAGTTTAATGCGGAGTTCATTCCAGCTACAGCCATGTTGATTAGGAGAGCAAACTAATGCGGAGAGATTTAAACTACTTTTCAAAATATCATGTGGCACCGGCTAAAACCAGTCCACTAAAACTTGCTGCTATTTCCGCTTTTGCTGGGATTGTAGCGATTATGATTGTGCTGATTGGCTTCTTCCAGTTTAGCGCTATGCACCTCCAAGGCGAGATTGACCAAGCGGAGCAGACACTCAAGAGTCCAGAAATGGCTCAAGAGCTGAAGGCAGTCTCTGAGACTGAAGATAAGATTGTAACGGTCAAGAATGATCAGGTGCTCTTTGGCAGTCTGGAAGGCGACTTCCGTCGACTGCACCGAGTAAATAAAGCCTTTATGGACTTCCTTAATAAAAATGTGACACGGGACTTGGTCTTTGATCAGATTAAGATTAATAACGACAATGTAGAAATCGTTGGTTCGGCTCAAGAGCAACTTTCCATCGCTAAGTTTGAAGAAGAGCTTCGTAAGTCTGAGAAGTTTAATCACATTTTTGTGGATAACATTACTCGTGAGGAAAAAGAGAATAATTCAAGATATGTGTTTAACATTAAAATTTTGACGAAGGATGTAGATTTCAATGAAGAACAAAAATGAGAAAGAAAAGAAAAAAATCCTGAGTAATTTAAATGAGCGTGATAAGAAGTTGTTGGCCTGTGTCGGAGGAGTAGCTGTCCTTGCTGGTGGGGGGTATCTGGTATCAAATTCATATACTCGGATGGCCCAGCTGAATGAAGAACACGCAACAATCATGACAGAGCTGGATGGCAAGAATGCCAAGATTAGTCAAAAGAGATCTCTCGGGAATCAGCTGAAAACTCTGAATGCCAAGACTCTGGATCAAGCTAAAAAATACTATGGTACAACCAATCAAGGGGAGTTCATTTTCTTGATTGACAAATTGGTCAGAGAAAGTGGCATTAAATTCAAGTCTGTCAACTATACTGAAAGCAAAGAGCTGGAACTCCAGCAGGAGGGATTAGCTGCGACCTCATCTAATGGTCAAAACTCCAACTCTTCTGGTACGACTGGCAGCTCAAGTTCCAGTGGAACATCATCGTCATCCAGTACAACCTCTAGCTCGTCTACTACATCATCCTCGTCTTCATCTAGTAGCAGTTCTTCATCAGATGCGAATACTGCAACAACAACCGCGGCTAGTACAGCGACTTCAGGAAACGGTAAGTACAATAATTCCAATATTACTCAGATGACAGCGGACATTGAGTTCGAAGGAACTTATACGCAAGTTTTAAAACTCTTAGAATTGATTGATGGAAATCAACAAAAAAATCGTTTCCAGCGAGCTTGAACTAGGTGAAAAGACAAGCCGCTCCAATGTTGAGGAGAATAGGAATCCAGAGCTAGCTACCGGTAAAATCAAACTACGTTTCTATCAAGTAAAAGATGTTGAGCGCTATGTGACTCCAGAGAGCAATGTTGATAAGACACCGATTCAGTTTGCTAACTGGGAGTCACCATTTGCGATTCCGACTTGGCAAGCACCTTTCTTGACCTTAGTGTCAGGTAGCAGTACAGATACGGCTGGTAACAACAGCACCTTGGGGGCCGCAACAACCAATACAACTAGTAGCGCGACTGCTAACAGCAATACCAATCTAGCTCCGTCTTATCTGGAACAACTCAGCAATCTGTCCAGTCAGAACAACGGTCTGTCAGCTTATTACAATTCATCAACTATCTACCGCTTCGAATCACCACTGAAGCTGATTCAGTCAGGTGGCAGCAATCAGTACGATGTGACAGTTGACAATACGGACTTCCTAGAGGGTTCAGGTTCCAACGTGGTTAAGATTCCAGCAACAAAATCATCTACCATGTATGAAATGGAATTTGCAGCACCATATGTATCCTTGAACAATAAGCCAGATGCTATCAGCTTCTCTCTATCTTTGTCTAATCAATGGCAGGGCAAGATTGGCTTGATTGTCAAGAATGCCAGCGGTCAGAAGATTTATCTTCACGTCATTCGTCCTAACAGCTGGACTGGCTGGCGCGAAGTTAGCTTCAATCCTGAAAACATTCCAGGATTCAGCTATCCAATGACTATTGTGGGTTACTACTTTGAAACTCCGAGCGGAGAAAGCCCTGAAACGACTATGAAGCTGGATAACCTATCTGTAAATAACTTAGTCATTAGCTAAATGCTTTGAAAAAAAACCAAATAAACTTTTGGTGTAGAATTTCAAGAGCATGACTAAATTTTTCTTAAAAAAATGCTAAAAACCAAGTTATTAGACTAGTATTCACGGTGCATTTATAGTAAACTAAAACATAGAGATATTTGAAGTATAATACAAGCAAACTCAGAATAGACGCCCGAGTCTATTTTGGGTTTTAATGGAGTTTATGGAAAAACAAAATCAAGACTGGTTTTGCATTGAAAAAGTTTAATATCATTTAGAAAGTGGGGGGTGTCAAAAATACTCAAATGGCATATTTTTTACCTTTTGGAGCAGGGCTTATAGCACTGCATACGATTAGCATTTTATTTGTTTCTAGGATTTCATTAATAAAGCGCCTTTTTCTCGTAGTATGGGTCATGCTATTTGCGATTGGTGCTCCATTCCTCTTTCAACAAGTTCCCGGCATAGCCTTTGTTGGACTCTGTGCTTTGGCCTTGGCTGTCTATATGGTGCTGCTCTTTTCACAGGAGCTAGCTCCAGTCAAGAAGAGAGCAACTGCTTCAGCGCGAAGTAGAAGCCAGAAGCATGCTAAGAGCACACGCAAGAAAGCGGAAGCGACGAGCGCAGGCTTATCATCTGCTAGGGATTTGAACTTATCCAATGCTTCAACCGGTAGGATGAGAAAGGAAAGTAAAGAAAGGGTTCAGGCTGAGGAAAGTCCGGTAAGGCAGAGAGCATCTGCTTCTGGTCGCACCCTAGCAGACCGTTCTATCAAAAAGGATATGACAAGATATGAGAAAGTCAAACCTCTCTACCCTGTTGATAATTTGGCTACAGCTCCTGCCTTTGGAGAATACGAGCCAAACAGTCAGCTAGCGGCAGCTGAGGTCGGCATGGTGGGTATGGAACACAGCTCACAAAAAGCCAATGATGAATTTTTGCAGTCTCTGCTTCATCACCGCAAGGGAGCAACCAAGATTAAGGTGGCCAACTCTCTGATTCAGTCTACGGAAGCAAATGCAGCCGGTAATCAAGGCTATACAGATATAGATGATCCAGCCTTTGAGACAGCTGTTCTGTCTAAGATTAGACCGATGTCCTATACGGAGTCTAGCTATGGCAACTTTAAACCGCAGGCGGCTGAGGTGACAGGTGTTGTTTCTCAGGATGATGAGGAATTCTTCACTGAGCAAGAACAAGCTCAGCAGCCAGTGGCAGAAGAAGCAGGAGGCAACAGTCTGGAAGATGTTTTTGCTGCTACGGGAGATATCAAACCAGTTAGAGCAGAAGAGTCAAAAGCAGCTAACAGCTTAGAATCTCTCTTCTTTGCTGAGGAGAAAGCTGGGCCAGAGGCTCAGATGGACTCAGTCTTCAGTCAAGCTGCTTCAGAGCCAGAGTTTTCTGCTGCAGAAGAGTCTATGGTTAGTCGTGATCGCGCTGATATTCAGGGTTATCAAGATATTCTCAGTCAGATTCAGCATGATTTGCTGGGATCTGAAGAGGAAGATTTGACTGCTGAAGTGGCAGAGACTTGGGAGGAAGAAGACAACTTCGAACCTGTAGCTGAAACGTTTGAGTTTGAAGCAGCTGCTGAACCAGCAGTTGTTCAATCAGTTTCTGAAGACACTCTTTGGACACAGGCTGAGCCTGTTCAAGAAGCAGTTGCAGATGAAACAGAAGAAGACTTGCTCAAGGGAATTACAGACATCCTCAAAGCTGAGGAGGCACAAATCAAGGCTTCTTCAGTCGCTCCAGCTGCAGATGAGACTGAAGAAGATTTGCTTCAGAAAATCACTGACATCCTCAAGGCTGAGGAAGCAGCAGAAGCACAACCAGCTGCAACAACTGCGGGAGATAAAGAAGTCTATTTCCAATTCCTTCTACTGGAAAGTCAGGAATTATTGGCTTCTAATGCAGTTCAAGAAGCTGAGAGCTACCTGAAAGAGATTGTCCAAGGCAGCTCAGATCAGAATCTTCGTCAAGAAGCGTTCAACATGTTGGACAAAATCGTGAAAAATTAATACTATATAAACATACAATTGATTGTAATCAATTAGAAGGGTTTTAGGGAAATTATGAAAAGTTGTAAAAACAATCACAGGGACCGTTGTCATTGAGATTGAAAAAGGGATGGGACTGGGTGAAGTCCATGAAGTCTTTGTTGATGAGGGGGTCAATCTGACTTTTGTCATTAAGTCAAAGCAGTCTGAACAGCCTTTTGCCTTGCTGTCTAGCAAGAACATCCAAGGCATCGGTGACTTTGCGGTCATGGTAGAGAACAGCTCAGTCTTTCAGGAACTGGAAGAGGCAGATCTGAAGGTCTTAAACGACAAGCAGGGTAGCGTCTTTGACGAAATCGTCATCACAATTGATGGAAACAAGGTGGGAACTGTTGTTGACTATCATATTGACGAAAAAGAATGAAATTGGTTACTTGGTGGTTAATTCTGAAGATGCCAGCGAGGAAATTCAGATTCCTAAATCACGCATCTTGATGATTGGTAAAGAGTACATCATCCTCAATGATGAAAAAAAGACAGCTCCTCATCTTGAAGCAGATGTAGAAATGGGCCGTCTGGCTGCAGCAGATCTGCTCCATGAGACTGAAGCTGCAAAACCTGCCGAAAAAATTGAGGAAGTAGTTGCTGAAGCACCTGTATTCGAGCCAGTTGTAGATGAAAAAGTAGATGTAAAAGAAGAAGCTGCGACAGATTTGACAGAGGCCTTGGCTGCTGTAGGTCTGGGAGATGCTGCTTCTGAGTTGGAGTTTTCTGAAGCGGTCGTAGAGACAGCAGAAGAGTCAGAAGTTCAAGACTTGGTACAAGAAGAGTCAGCACCAGCTCAAGAAGAAGTTGATGAAACAGATGCAGCACTCAGTCTGGATGCTGCTCTGGAAGAAGTATTGGCAGCCCCTGCTGAGGAAGTTGAAACAACTATCAGCACAGCGCCAGTTGCTGAGGAAGACTCTGCAGCAAAGAAAGCTGTTAATGACTTTATCGATCAGCAAAAACGTCTTCTGGTAGGCAAAACACTGCAAAAAGACCTTGTTAATGCAGATGGAGGAGTTATCCTGAATGCCGGAGATACTGTTTCAGATGACATCATTGATTTTCTTCGCCGTATCGACCGTAAATTCCTTATCCGCTTAGCTGAATGCGTAGTATAAGGTTGGGATGAGATTCATGTCAAGAAGAAAAAGAAAGGTTTCATCAAAATATCAAAAACTACTTCCAGCAGCGACACTTGCTGCCTTTCTGCTGGGTAGTTTATTTTATGTCATTTTTGTCTTTAATCCAACGATTGACCTGAGTATCAATGGCCGTCCCTCTATGAAGGTACGCTCTCGGAGCGAAGCTGAGATTGAAGTTTACAGAGAACTGCCCTATAAGGCTACATTTCAGCTGTCTACAGGGCAACACTTCTCTGTAGATATGCGATTTTTAGGACTGAGCTATTTCACAGAAGAAGAGCTCAAGCGGCTGGATAATATCTCAGCTAAGACCGTCTGGGATAAGTTTACACCGTTTTTCGATACCAAGGAAAACCTGCAGATTTCCATCTATCCTAATCGTCTTTTTTGGCTCAGACCTTTAAATGATGTCTTGGCTGCCCATCCTGATGTTCTCAGTCAGCTTCCAACGACCAATCATCTGGTCATGGACGGCGAGTCTAATGTAAAGGTGGGAGACAAGTCTAATGGCTATAAGATTGACCCTGCTGCTTTTATCCAAGCATCTGAGGAGATTGCCAAGACTGGTAAATTTGATGATGTCAAGGTTGAGAGTACGCCTGTTGAAGCAGAAGATCAAAGTGAGCTTCTGAGCCAATATACGCACTTTATAGAGCGTAAGGAAGTACCACTGCCGACTAACGCTGCCCAAGCTCAAAACATGAAGACAGCCTTTTACAAGCTGCAGAATGTTTACTTGGCTCCTGGCGAGACCAAGTCTATCTCAGAGTTGCTGGGCGCTTTGAATGCAGAGTCTGGCTATCTGCTAGTCAAGGGTAAAGATAATAAAGAAGTTTACGGTCAGGGTGCTGAGCAGATTGTAGATGCCATTCAGCAGCTCGCCTTTTCACGGACCAATGTTATTTCCTATCGAGGACAGTATTTCAACATCGGAACGCCTGCTGAAGGTTTGACCGAATTGACCATTCAAAATAATACAGAAACAGATATGGTATTTTCATTAAGTTTGGAGGAGGGGCAAGTATCCATCATTCTGGCATCTAAGTGATACTCAAGGGAGGTCGAAGTTTGACATAGTCACCTGAGATTTTCAAAGAGTATAAAAAGGGAAAAATTATGATTGCAAGTTTAGTATTTATATTAGGTGTCGTATTTGGGAGCTTTTTCAATGTCGTCATCTACCGTGTGCCACTGGAAAAGAGCATTGCCAAGGGTCGATCTATGTGTCCGTCCTGCGGTCATGTCTTAACTTCGGTGGAGCTGATTCCGGTTGTGTCGATTATCATGCAGGGCTTTAAATGTAATCACTGCAAGGAGCCGATTTCACCGCGCTATCTCATTGTGGAGCTCCTGACGGGTATGCTCTGGCTGGCCTCTTATCTGATCTTTCAATATCAGGGGCCATGGATGGTTGTTTCAGCCTGCCTCTTGGTGTCGCTTTGTCTCATCATCGGTTATATCGATTTTGATACTCAGTACATCTCGGACTCGGTTCTGCTGGTTTTCTGGCTGGGCCGCATGGCTGTTACGTTTTTTACCAGTGAATTCAATTGGGAACTGCTCTTTTCGCTGCTAGTCGGCGCTGGACTCTACTCTCTCATTTATTTTGGGGCCAAGGCTTATTACAAGAAAGAAGCTTTCGGGATGGGAGACATTCTTTACTTGGCTGCCCTGAGCAGTTGGTTTAGCCCCTTGAATACGCTGATTTTGGGATATGGTTCTTTCTTTGTAGCTGGAGCGATTCTCTTAATCGCAACCATCTTTAAGAAATTCAAATTTAAGTTGAAAGAAGAAGTCCCTTTTGGTCCTGCTATGAGCATCATGGCAGTCATCCTATATTTCTGGGGAGGAATCTAGGAAACCAAAAGCAACAATAGAAATGGATAGAAAAAATGTTTAGGAAGAAAAAAGTTATCATAGCATTAGCGACAGCTACTGTCCTTTCAGGCAGTGTGCTGCCTGTCAGCCGCCTAGAGGCAAATGAAAAGGCCAGTCTGGATCCGTCTTTAGTGCAGGTGTCAGATCAGTTTCAGGCCAAGAAAACAGGAGCAGTCGTCTTTTCAGAAGATGTAACAGTGCCTAGCACAGTGTCAGCCGATTTCATTGATAGTCGTTTGGCTGGCACGCCGATGGCTGGATTGGGAAAGCTTTCAAAAAAGCAGAGAAAGATCATGGAGTTAATGCAATTTTTCTCGTAGGGCTGGCTATTCACGAATCGGATTACGGCCGCAGTCAGATTGCTCAGGCCAAGCACAACCTGTTTGGTTTCATGGCTTATGACTCCAGTCCTTTTTCCAGTGCAGGAAATTTCGCAACATTTGACGATGGTATAGATACAGTTGCCCGCTATCTCAGCGAGCACTATCTCAAGCCTGGCGGTCAGTTCTACAATGGTAAGAGCATGGCTGCTATCAATGTAAGATACGCATCTGACAAAACTTGGTCAAGCAAGATTATGATTCGTATTCGAAATTTTTTGAAAAAAGGTTAAGGAGGCTGGGACAATCATGTCTCAGCTTGCTTTATTATAGAAAGAATTTCTTTTGGTGAGGTGATTGACGGGGTTTTTCTTGTTCTCTGGGGCTCTAAAAATTCCTAATCATCCTCTCAGGACTAAAAAATAAAAGCTTGCTTCTGCGACATCGTCTTTTATGGCGAAAAGGACTTAATTAGGGGATTTATGAAAAGAAAGTTTGACGTAAGCGATGTGTTAAAGGAAGCCTGGGGACTGACTGTTGATTACTTTTTTGTATGGACAGCAGGGCTTGCTATCATTCAACTGCCATTTTTTATTCTGGGGCTGTTAATTCTATTTTTTTCTCCATTGACTTCTACATTTGTTCCAAGTATAATTCTGCTGGGATTTCTATGTTCTTTTGTGATTGCTTATATCCATAAGTTTTCCTTGACTATGGTTCGTAATCCGCAGATGGTGCGAAGAAACTTCTGGAGAGCTGTTGGCTACAGTATTTCTGATGGCTTTTTTGGGCGTTTACTTTCTATGTCTATTTACGTATTCATGTTTTTCTTGGCTATGTTACTTCTTTTTGTATACTTCTATAATGTCTTGATGTCAGATGCAAATTTTCGAGAGAATATGAGAACTTGGATGATTTGGGTTGCAAAAAATCAAGAGAAGATAGCTAGCATGCTCTTCCTGGTTTTTTTGATAGCACCAATGTTTAACTTGGTATTCCATTTGTTTTACAGCTATTTTATCGTCTCTCACTTCTTCTTATTGCCCTATATTATTCAGGATACCAACTCCTCTGATAACCTCTTGCGTCCTCTGTCAGCCTTTGGCAGCTTGGGCAAGTCCTTTTCTCGTATGAATGGTCAGAGGGGGCGTTACTTACTGGTAGAGCTTGTCTTAAAGCTTATTCCTGTAGTATTGGGGCTGATAGAAGTTTTGAGTTTACTTTTTGGCGATGGCGTGTCTAATGTTGTGGGAATGATTGTCAGTATGATAAATGGCTTTTTGCTGATTTATGCCTTGGCAGCCCGCTCGGTTATGGCCGACATCTTGATGTCTTATGATCGGGAAATAGTTAATTTTGGGGATTAATATTTATGAAAAAAATTAGAAAGGGTTTTAGGATTTAGGATAATGAACGATGAATGATGTAAAAGTAACAAGGGTTTTCAGAGAAGCTTGGATTTTTGTTACAGAATATTATTTTGTCTGGCTGAAAGGCCTTTTTGCTGGTCGGAATCCCGCTTGCAGTGTTGGGCTGGTTTCTTTTTTTCCGCTGGTTTCGAGTTGGTCTTACCGGTCCATTTTTAGTCTTGACTTGTTTGGCTTTTATAATTGCCTTCGGTTTTGCTTATGTCAATAAATTTGCCTTGACAATGATACGAAATCCGCAGATGGTTAAGCTCTATTTTGGCTATGCGGTTTGGTACAGTATCTCAGATGGCTTGCTTACTCGCCTCTTTTATTCCTTTATTGTCAGTGCAGTCCAGGTTCTGATTCTGTACATGGGTTGGTCGGCAATCGGCATCAATCTTGGGGTGGCTAGTCTCTTTGCCTTTTATCGGAGAGCAGTAAGTCCAGAGGCCATTGTAATTTTTCCAGTTTCTTTTTTTCCTTTCTTGTTCATGGTCTTTTACCTGCTCTTCACTTATCTGGTTGATTCGCACTTCTTTTTGCTGTCTTATATCATTCAGGATACTAGCTCCAGAGACAATCTGGCCAAGCCGCTTTCCTTTTATGGCTGTTTGAGAAAGTCAGTCTTGCTGATGAAGGAGCGCAGGGGGCGTTATGTTCTGCTCAGCTTTTTTCTAGCTTCTTTTGGTGGGCTGATTGGCTTGGGTACTCATCTCCTGATGGATCTGATAAGGCAGTATATTGGTCCCTTGCTGGGGGAACTGGATGATTTACTTGGCCTGATTCAGATGATTCCTGTCCTAGTTTTCAGTAGCTTTTACTGTGTATTTGTTCTGGTTGTTCGGACAGTTTTTGCTGATACTCTGATGGAAAATGATGCAGAAGTGGTGGATTTTGGTGATTAATTTAGGAAGTAGAAAGACCAGACAATACTTGATAGAAACAAGAGGAAGGGTATGAAATCAGTAACAAGAATCTTAATAACAGCTTTGGTGCTAACTGGGATTGGCTTTATTCCTCTCCCTTATGAATTAGAGACCGTGAGGCCGGCTTTGAATGCCAAAGACTTTGTCCAAGTTCAAGGAGGAACTGATAAAGGAAAAGGTAAAATCTATGTCATGGCTGTTGGTGTTTCCAAGGCCCGAGTGTTCAGTCTCTTTTTGACTCTGCTGCCTAATTACAGGCTGGAAACAGAGTATGTCTCTGTTCCTGAAAACTATTTCGATAAGGAAAAGGGACGGGAAGAGCGAGAGAACAGCACTATGGGATCTTCCCATCTCAATGCCTTGCAGGTGGCTTATCAGGCTGCTGGTCGTACAGTTGAGATTAGGCATAAAGAGATTTACGTAGGTGGCATCAGCAGCGAGACGCCTCTGTCAAAGGAGTTGCAGCGAGGCGATGTGATTTTAAAGATTGACAATCAGACTTACACTAGCCCATACGACATCGTTGATCAGATGGAACAGCGGACAGTCGGCGATGTGGTATCAATTGAGTACAGTCGAAATGGTGTAATCGGCTTGGCTAGCGGTCCTGTGATTGTGGATGAGACAACTGGTAAGCCTGGTTTGGGAATCGAATTGGGTTCTAAAGCTAGTGTTGCCATGAATCCTCTGACGGAGTTTAAGAGCAACGGTGTAGCAGGTCCCTCTGGTGGACTCATGTTCAGTCTGGAGCTTTACAATCAGCTCGTGTCTGAAGACATTACCAAAGGAAAAACTATTGCTGGTACTGGAACGATTGACCACAAGGGAAATGTTGGCCGGATTGGCGGGATAGAGATGAAGGTCATGGCTGCAGATAAGGCAGGCGCTGAGATTTTCTTTGTTCCTGATGACACCATTGATGCCGATATTGCCCAGTACAATCCCAAGCTGCGCTCTAACTACCATGAGGCACTTCGTGCTTCTATCAAAATCAAGAGTAAAATGAAAATCGTCCCTGTCAAAACCTTCAACGAAGCTTTGAACTATCTCAGAGAGATGGAATAAGGGAGTCTGCTACTCTTGAATAATCAAAAGAAACACAAGCTCTTGCTGGTTATTTATCTGGCGAGGGCTTTTATTATAGAATTTTTTCAAATAATTGCCACCTTAGCACATAAATACTTGATTTATAAATCGCTGTGTGATATATTTATAACATAAAGAGTGTTAAATATTTCTAACATAAGGAAAGGAGTCTATCATGAAAAAAAGTCAAAAAACGGGTGGCCTCATTGCGATGATTGCCGCAGCTCTCTTTATTGATTTTACTGTTTTATTTGGTTCTAATCTTAGTTGGGGACCCAAGTTGATTATTGTTGGTATTTCAGTATTAGGTCAGATTGTAGCTATTTGGGGTTGGCTGCACATGAAACCATGGCCACCTAAGAGTCAGAAAGGAAAGGAAAAGACTATTTTTGACTTGTCTGCTAAGCTGTACACGATGCTTCTGTTTGCAGCAACTATTTTTTATACAGTAGGGATTTGGGTTGCGACCCCAAGCGAAGGATCCAGCATTAAGGAATGGATTTTGGGAGTTGGCCTCGTTATTGAAGTGATTGTATTTGGTTTTTTCTCTTTGAAAAATGTCAAGGAAACTCCAGATGAACGCTTCTATGCCAATCTAGCTAAGGCAGCTAGCTTGATGTTTGTCTTTATACTAGGCGCACTGATGATCCTAGCAGTTATCATTGGGTACATGGGTTCTTTCACTCTTTACATGGGTCAGATTTTTATTAGCATAGCTGCCTTGATTTGCATCTTTGCAGTTGTCTATCTTATCTTAGAACGGAGAGGATAACCATGGCCAAAGAAAGCAAGATAATCACTAATCTCAAATCCGTTCGTGAGTCCAAGGGCATGACTCAGCAGGAGCTAGCTGACCGCATCGGCATGCGGCGCGAGACAATTCTGCATTTGGAAAATAACCGCTACAATCCTTCGCTGGAAATGGCTCTCAAAATTGCTCAAGTTTTTAATTTGAAAGTAGAAGACCTCTTTGAACTGAGACAGAAAGAGGAGGCATAATTCTTTTCGAGACCTAGTATTAAGTTCGTTGTTCAGCTAGGGCTTGAAACAGAAAGAAAAAATCCTTTGAAACGTTGATTCCAAAGGATTTTAATTATTAAAAGTGTGGCTTACTAAATGTCCATTTTTTGTTATTAAATCGGTTATACAAATAATTGTTCTGAGATAGAGTAAATGGTTTGTTTGAAATGACAAAATAGTTTGCCGTATTAATGGTTGCTTGATTTAAATACTTAATCTTGTCTGATGTCAACAATATTAACATATTTTTGGCTTCATCAATTGAATTGTGTGTAAATTCAAGAGCTAAAAATGGACATATAGGCAGAACAATTCGTTTCCACATGTCAGTGCCAATTACAGGATTGTCACTCGTTAGTATATTTTTCTTTACTAACTGCAATATGGAAATTCATACTATCATTTTTTTAAATTGTAAGTAGTTTTCTAAAACTCCATCTTGTTTAAATAACTTGTTAAATTTTTTTAATCTTTTCTTGATTTTTCTTTTATCTCTGCTAACTCTATAGGTAAAGTTCTAGGTTTGTATGAGAAAATATTTTCATACATTGTGATAAAATTGATTCTACCAGCATCCGTTCTTAAGTATTGTAACCAAAGGTATAAATATAAGAATTCCTGTTGTTCTTTTGTAACTGTAAAATCTTCAGTAGTAATATTATTTAAAAATATAATCAATGATTGCTCCCATTTTTTTGCTTCATAAGTGCTAAGTTTATTTTCTAAAAATATTATCAACAACATCTTCACTTTCATATGAAAAAAATTTGAGGCACAAAGTTTCTCGTAATTCATTTTAGAGACTCTATTAGCTTGTCGGACATAGACAATTACCTTGCCATGGTCATCAGAAAAAAATGCTTTAATAGACATCTTGGATAGTAGTGTTGTTTCTTTGTTATCACTTTCTTTACCATTAAAACTAAACCTCTTTAAAATTAACTATATTAAAATAATTATATCAAAAACCACTATTGTACAATACAAATAAACTTTAATCAGTTAAAATTCAGTTATTTTGCTAAAATCAAAAGAAAAACCTTTGAAACCTTGATTTCAAAGGATTTTTTTGTTATATAAATTACTTAACCTCTGTAAGAGTTAAATAATTTCTATTTTTAGCTGTTAGAAACGTTGGTACATCAATGTTTCTAGAATGCTACATAATAAAAGGTAGAGTGAATGGTAGAGTAGTTATTGCGTTAGCTCAGCAATCTTTTCAAGATAAATCCCCACAGCTTCTAACTTTCGTTGTGGTGCTAATTCAGCGTAAGTATCCATTGTAGTTGAAATGGATTTATGTCCCATTCTGACTTGGAGTTCTTTCCAATTTGTTCCAGCATTAAGTAGCATTGAAGCATGAGTATGTCGGAATAAATGGAAACCATAGTTTGGTAATCCAAGACCTACTAACCTTTTCTTAAGAGTTGTTCTCTCGTTTCTGTCACACATATAGTTCCCATAGATTGTAGGGAAAATCAGTTTTGTTCTATGTCTGTTGTGCAATTCAAGATACTTGTTCATTTCGTGGTGGAAATCTCTGAGTTTTTCTATTATGGGGGGAGGGACAGGGACAGAGCGATTTCCTGCATCAGTTTTTGGTGTAGCTTTACAGATAACTTCCCCTTTTGTCCCATCTTTTTTATTTGCGGTTTTCCACATCAATGTTTTACTGACGTTAATAGAAGAATTTTCAAAATCTAGGTCATCAATCGTCAATGCAAGTAATTCATTTATTCGCAAAGCGGAGGCTAATAGAGTATTACAAATTAACTTAAATCTACGATTGGCTCTATTGTTATCTAAACTTTCAAGATAATTAAGCCATATTACAAGACCATCATCATGTAATACCATGATGCGTTGCTTATTTGATTTTGGCTTAGGTGGTATCTTAACAGTGCTAACAGGATTAGTGATTAGTCCATAGTTTGTAATTCCATAGTCAAAAATATCTTTCAACTTATGGATAACAGCACCAAAATCTTTAGCACTACCTTTATCAGCACGCTTTATACCAGATTCAATGGACTCTTTGATTTCTTTGCCAAATCGTTTAACCAAAGCTGGATATCCGCAGATTCAATTTTATCTGGTTTGTAATCTCCAAATTTAGGGATAATATAATTATCAAGATAACCTCTTACTCTGTTCAGAGTATTATGCGAGTTAACCCAGGTTTTATATGATTTAAACCATTCTTCAGCTAAATCTTCCAGTGTATCAATGACGATAACTTTTTCTCGTGTTGAGCCATTTTTTTCAAATTCTAGTCGTGCTTGAATGATTGCTCTATCTAACTGTTTTAGTGTCTTGGCTGTAATGGTAGTAGTGACTTGCTTACCAGTTTTGATATCTTTTCCCAGAAATGTCCCCTTCAAAGTGTATGAGATGGACCTATCTTTTTTGATTTTTTTAATGACTTTTTTGCCATTATGAATAATTGTTTCAGTTTCCATATTTGCCTTTCTTCATGGATATTGAAGTAGGCTAAAATAGTTACCACTCTTTCTTTTAGATAAAACTATTTTAGCACAAATTTTCAGAATTAGGATTGTAAAAAGTTGATAATATCATCTAGTAGATAGAAGACGGTTCGAGTTCCCTCTATAGGAGGTTCTAATCTTTTTAATCCTTTTTGTTCCCAAGTTTTTAGTGTGTTTGGGGAGATATTTAGCTGTTTTAGCAATTCTCGCTGTTGTATTATCTTTAGTGGTATGTTCTGTTCTTTGATTTGAATGAGTTTGATAAGTGTTTGCAATAATTGTTCAATTTGTTCTAATTTTTCGTTATTCATCATTCTCTTTCTCCTCTGTGTTTGAATTATGGAGTCGATTAGGATTGTATCTTCGTGAATCTAGGTATTTGGCGAAGAAATATGTACGTTCAATGATAAGCCCTAATAAATTGGTATTGTTTGCTCGGGCATACCAGACCAATTCTTCAAATTCGGTAAAGTCGTTCTCTTCGATAATATCAACTACTTCATGTATAAAATCCGAGGAGTTCATCTCCATCAAGAATTTTTCTAAATTAAAGCCGCAACCGACTTCAATATCCTCAATGTTGTAGGGGGTCTTATCTGGATTTTCCGCATGGGTAAAGTAGTCAAATAAACCAGTGGGAGACATAACTACCTCCACATGTGCTGGACCGTTTAGTTTGTCACTGATGATATTTGATACTTGTGAATAGCTTTTCAGTGAATCAAAGAAGAAAGCACCGTGTTTGTGCGATTTCTTGAACTCTCCCGTCTGTCTATTAACGTCCTTATCGTGCCAAGGACTAAGAATAAACGGAATATGGAGTTCCTCTAATATATTCAAGTAGTTCTCTGGTGCGCTTTCCTCGTAGAAGAGAAAAGTCCATTTGGTTGAGCGCTGTTCTTTTGCCATAGGCAGTTACCTCATTTCTTTTGGGTTCTATTACTAAGGAGAAATGACAGGTCGTATGCAAAGTTTTTTTGAAAAAATTGAATTTTTTGTGATTATTGATTATTGACCTATTGGGGGTCGTAGTCACCCCAATAGGTCATGATAGAAAAGAATATAAAAAGGGGCTGTCTGGCTTTTGCTTAACGCAAGCCACAGCCCCAAGGGATTAACGTTTTTGTCCAGTGAACCACAATTGGTTACGAACTCGAATAGGAGAGGAGAAATAATAGTCTGCGTGTTGGCTGACGATTTCTTCTTTTAATTGTGCTTCCATCTCTTTTAGAATTTTTTGCCCTTGTTGGTCTCTAGGGACTTTTAGAAAAATAGTGATGGTATCTTTTCGTATATCTACGATACACTTACGAACAGCTCGGTTAAATCCGTTATGGATTGGGTTGATAGTAGTAACCGTCTGATGTTCAAGATTGCTTATCTTCTGTACTCGTTCACGCTGAAACAGGAAGTGTCGCAACAGAAAAGTGTGATAGACAGATTGGATATAGTTCCAAAGACTATCTGTTTTCAACCGTTGTATTATTTCTAATCCAACCAAAAATAAGGCAAGTAGAAGAGAAATAAGTGCAAATCCATGACAAACGGAACTAATGATATCCGTAATACTTTTGACCGTATCTAAATTGACAAACGTGATATTTGTTAGTTGAACGGAAAGATAATTGAATAACCATCCAAATGCAGAACAGATAGGTGCAAATAGAAATAAATATAGTATGAGATTAAAACTTCTCATAAAGTAGGTTTTATTGGTCATAGAATACCTCGTTTAGTGTAGTAGGTTGGACAGAGTAAGGGTAGAACTTGATAAGGGTGTTCATTGTCTATAACTTGAATGATACCTGTCCCATGTCCTGTTGGAATGACAATCCCCTCTGGGTCTAGGTCTGGAAATAAAAATTGAGTAGTTTTCTGATTGATATTTCCAATTTGTAACAATACGTTTAGCTGTTCCCTCACCGATATAGGAATGGTATTGTGGTCAAAACGCTGGCTTACTAAAAACAGATGGATTTTTGTAGCACGTCCTAACAAGGCAATCTGTGAGAGTAAGGAGAAAAAGGCTTCTTTGATACTCTTATTGACTCCCTCGGATAAAGCTAGGACTTCGTCAATAACAATAGTTAGATGGGCAAATTGATGATTGGGATTATCATATAAGATAGCTTGTCGTTTCTGAATGAGAGTTGCACACTGGCTTAATTGTTCATTAACCTGTGAGACAAAATCTGATTTTGAACGGTTTTCAACAGGGTGGATAAACGCAATGTGATTTTCCCTTGCCCATCGACTTGGTGTATCAAATTTAGGGTCAATGATAATCAAGTCAGACATATGCTTCAGTACACTCAAGAAGTAAGTGAGAGCGTACGATTTCCCAGAACCTGAATTTCCAGCAATAGCCCAGTGATTGACCCTATCTAAATTGAGTTCAAAGTGGTTCATGACAGGGATTTTCCCATGTGTTAAGCTGGCTGAAAACTTATCCAAATCAGGAATTGCCAACCGTTCTGAAATTCCTTTTTTCCAAGGGAAGAATAAGCCACGTTGAATGTGTAAATCATCTGTTTCTAGGGGGACAAAGTAGGTAGCATTTTGTTTTAGAAGCGTATATTGTGGGTAAAGTGAAGCATTGGCAATCAGAAATATTTTCTTGTACAAGTCGTCATCGAGGATATAGGCGCACGGCAGGCGAGGGACAAAGACAAAGCCGTCTTCTTGAATAATGACGTTAAAAGAATTAGTATAGCTGGTTTCCCCCTGCATTAAAGCCCCCAGAGCCATGTTTAGGCTCTGGAGCAGGTAAGATTGCAGGAAAGATTGGTTCAGCACATCACGAGATTGTGAAGTCATTATCGAACCTCCTTGATACCATTTGCTTTGAAGTAAACGTTATATTTGACTTCGCAGGCTTGTAGGGTGTCAAATTGAATCATGGATTGAAAAGCTGGAAGCTCAATCGAATCTTCAAATTTTACTTGGAAAGGGTCTTGCCCTTCCTGTACAAACCATGCTTTATAGGCTACGATTTCGCCAGTTGGTTTTCCTTCTTCAAACCGTTGTTGTGGTTCAAGTTCGGTACTGAGTGAGTAAATCGGTTGTTTTTGACTGATAATTTTATCAGCCAATGTAGTTGTATAACCACCTTTTGTGGTTTTCATTTTGAATGCCATGGGGCTGTTCCTCCTTTATTATTGAGAAATAATACGAATGCGACTTGCTCGGTTTTGGTCGTGAGCTGGACATAGTTGTTTTAGTTGTATACCACCTCCTTATTACTAAGGAGAATGAGACAGTTAAACGCAAAGTTATTTGTTGAATTTTTAATTTTTTTAACAAAAAATCCAGCGCCTCTTAGCACTGGATTTAAGGTATTAGCGATAGTCTTCTAATAAAGAAGCTAATTTTTCAAGCGCTTTAGAATAATGAGATTTGACGGTTACATCACTCATTTTTTTATAGTGTTCACTGATATAGCGTGCCGTCGCCTTATAGCTACATCCTTGTTCAGCCACCATTTCAACAATTTTACTGTCAATTGCTGATAAGGATGCTTTAGCTTCACGAATAGCTTGTCTTAACTCTTCTAGGATTAAAGCCTCTTCGGGATTCAAATCAGAGCTTGCAACTACTTCATAGCGTTCACGTCGTTTACCGTCATTACGAGAGAGGCTCTCTTCAAGGCTTCTTTTATGGTGGTATCGGTCACGACGTTCAGCATTGCTTTGTTCTTGCTGGAGAAGACGACTTACTTCGTCCCAATTTTTAGCTTCAACAGCTTTTGCGATTTTTGCATCTCTGCGTTCTTTAACTTTATTGCTCATAATGATGAGCTCCTTTCCGTCCTTGGACAAAAGGAAACAAAATGAGCAAATATTGAACGCTGAGTATGCTAAAAGGCACAACAAAGAAACAGCGAAACAATTCTATGCAAGACATGACCTTTATCGTCATGTCATCATATTTGTTTCAATCTGTCCTTTGATGGCCATCAATTTGGACTATTAAAATTTATATCAAGAGTTTTTCTTGATATATTCAGTATAAGGCGTAATGTTCTTTTTATTTTTTTACTTCTTTTTTTACTTCAATAGACTAATTTGTAAAACGAAGCGCAAAAAAAAACTAGGCGATTCACCTAGTTTTTAAAGAGCAAATTTTCGTATCTCCTCTTCGCTTAATAGTTTAATAAATGCTTGTTGAACTCTATCTAAAGCCGAAGCCATTGCGAGTAATTCCTCGTTTAATTGTTCTTGGAAATAGTATGTTACTTGTGTATTATTCGTCAATAATCCCTCAATATAGCGAGTGACATTTGTATTATCTAAATTGATATCATAGAGTTCAACTAAATCAACAAGGTCGATGTCGTTTATTCCCTGAGAGGCAATTTTTTCAATACGTTTCTTATCCTCTAGTGAAAATCTTGTTGGCTCTAATTGAATAGTGTGCCTTTCTTGAATTGGTCTTGTTGCATAAGGGTTGGAAACCCAACTGATAATTTCATCAAAAGTTCTTTCCTCAGTCCTTTCTATATCATTGGATTGATAAATATTAATGCCTAGATTTGCCAACTCTTCTTTAGAATATTTTTGATATAACTCTGTGATATCCTTACCTTGACTGAGTAATTTCATATAGTCCTCAGATATCTGTTTGAATTTCACTTCATCTATTTGTTGACCACTAGTCATACTAAACGAAGAGGTTGTTCTTCCTTTTTGAGAAATAACTAACGGGACGGATGTAAGGTAAGATTTTTGGAATATTCTCTTTATACATTCTTTTCTAATATATCATTTACCATAAATCCGATATTAAACAAGGGATTTTCTCTAAGTTTTTTTATGAGGTTGGGGATTATCTCTGTTGAGACATTCTCAGACCACCATTTATTAATGAGAGGATCAATGTTTTCTTGCCTAAATGTTGAGGGTATGCCATTTCCGTCTAATTCAAATAGGATACCACAGACATTAACTTCAAATGATTTAATTAAATTATCCCCTAACATCAACCAAAGAATATCAAACATTTCTTCAAAATCAATGACAGTCAATTCATTGATGGTACGGGTTCTAAAACTTCTAGCGAGGTTATAACTTTTTTCACCAACAATAATATCAATGTCATCTTTCTTGTGAAAAGTATCCATTTCAGTTTCATCAGAAACCAAAAAATTTTTTCTTTGAATATTGAAATTTGCGAATGTCTTGGAAAGTCTAAGACAGCTAGATTGGATTGAAATTAAATCATCACTCATGAAAGAATATAGGTTTTCATCTACAGCCTCTAAATCTCTATATAAAATAGAACGGAAAAAAATAATAAAACAGATTCTCAATAAACTCATCTAACTCTCCAAAAACGATATACGTATAGCTCGAAGCGGTTAGAGCATTTAAATAAACTAACATCGAACTCGTAATTGGTCGCTTACCACTTTCAACTTGACTAACTTGACCTGCATTGCCTAGTTCGCTTTGTGTAATATTGTGTTTTTTTCTTAAATTTTTTTGATACGAGTAGGTATTTCTTGTGAATAATTTTTCTTCAAAAAAATTTCATATATAATCCCCCTATAATCATGGAAAAAGTAGTAAAAAAATAGTTGTTATCCTAGTTGATTAAAAAAATCTCTGATTTCCTCATCTTTTATAAAATAATATATAATTTTTCCCATCTCTTCTAGTGTCCAAGATGTTTTGATTGGCTAGTTTACGAAGATGGTGGGAGGCAGATGCCATACTGAGATTTAGTAAACAGGCTATATCGCAGACACAGAGTTCTTCAACAACAAGGAGATAAAAGATGATATTTATCTGTTTATTATCGGTAAACTTTGATAAAATGCGAAGTGATTTTTGGACTTTTTCCTTTTCAAGGTAGTTCGTTGCGGTTGTAACATTTTGTTGATTTATAACATTCACTTGGCAGATACTATCTTTTTTCATAATATTTTCTCCTAGCTTAACACAGTCCATATCATGTTAAAACTGTTGTTTTCAATCAGGATATATATCCCCAATCCTAAATAAACAACGGCAATAAACCATCTGCTATATTTTTCCAAGGTTTCTCCAATAGAAGGGACTTGTGCCAATTTTTGGGCAGAAAAAACCAAGAGATAAATCATGACTAGAAAGGTAAATAAAGCTACTATCAAATTCGCTAAATTTAAGGTAGTAAAATATGGGACAAAAACACCAATATTGTCAGCACCACAACTTGCAAAAGTTATCATAGCGACTAGAAAAATCAGGTTTTTATTATCTTTGCGCAAACCATCTTTTACAATAGCATCTCCATCAGAATCTCCTAAAAGCAAAACTTTGAGGCCTAGGAAAATAGGAATCAAACCGAGCAAACCTAAAATCTCTTTACTAGGAATATAATTTAAGATAAATGCAAAAAGCAAACTTAGCAATATTAGACTAACAGAGCCTAGAAATTGTCCTAAATAGATGTTAATGATGTCTTTTCTGCTTTTTCTTTTGGCAAAAAATAACATTAGGATAATAAGTAAGTCTACGGCTGTCCCAGAATACAGGATTATTGAAGTAACAACATTTTTGAATCATAAAACACCTCATTCAAATATTTTTTTGAATGTATTCTAACATTAAACTTTTTAGATGTCAACTTAAAATCCACCAAAATATAGATAAGAAGTTAGTGTACCAAATATTAAAAAAAGCCCTGCCATCGAAATGATAGCAGGGCTTAACTTCAATATCCAGATGATATATTTATCTAAAAAAGGTAGAGTAAAAGGTAGAGTTTTTATTGATTTGTAGTGCGATATAATGAGTTTCAAAAAATCAAAAATCGCTTAAAATCAATATTTTGACGTATATTGACGTGTACTGAAACCCTTACTTAACCTCTGTAAACACAACGTGCTTGCGAAGTTTTGGTGAGTATTTCTTCAATTGAAGACGGTCTGGTGTGTTGCGCTTGTTTTTAGAAGTAAGGTACAAGCGTTCACCAGATTCTTTGTGTTCAAGTGTAATATTTACGCGCATGGTAGCTCCCTTCTATTATTCTGCTGCAGCAGCTTTGGCAATCTTACGGCCCTTGTAGTATCCTTTAAGGGATACACGGTGAGAGCGTGAGTAATCACCAGTAGTTTCGTCAAAAGTTACAGTTGGAGCTGTCACTTTGTAGTGAGTGCGGCGTTTGTTTTTCTTCGCTTTGGAAGTGCGACGTGCAGGTACTGCCATTGTTTGTTTCTCCTTTTAGTTTATGAATTCGATTCAATTTGATGATTTTCATCAACTTTAATAGTATAACAAAACTTTTTTTGTAAAGTAAAGTTACTTGACAGATTTTTTTCTTCTTTTTGAGAAAAAACTGAACTTCTAGTTTTCTTCTTTTTGCTTGATAGGAAAAAGTTTCAAATCCGCCTCTATATTTTTCCCAATCTTCTGAAAATTTAAAAATTTTTCCTCTGTAAAATACAGCCTAAGTGTGGTATAATAAAGCACAAAGATTACTGCAATGAAAGGGAAAGCTATGACAGATAAGGATATTCGTCACAGAAGTAAGATTTATGACAGTATGGTTAAATCTCCTAACCGTGCCATGCTTCGCGCGACGGGGATGACTGATAAAGATTTGAAACGCCTATTGTTGGGGTGATTTCCACTTGGGCGGAAAATACCCCCTGTAACATCCATTTGCATGACTTGGGCAAGCTAGCCAAGGAAGGTATCAAAGCAGAGGGAGCTTGGCCTGTCCAGTATGGGACTATTACGGTTGCGGACGGGATTGCCATGGGAACGCCGGGCATGCGTTTCTCTCTGACCTCACGCGACATCATCGCAGACTCCATCGAGGCTGCCATGGGCGGGCATAATGTGGATGCTTTCGTAGCTATTGGGGGCTGTGATAAAAATATGCCGGGCTCTATGATTGCTATTGCTAACATGGATATTCCTGCTGTCTTTGCCTACGGCGGAACGATTGCGCCAGGGAAGCTGGACGGCAAGGACATTGACTTGGTTTCTGTCTTTGAAGGAATCGGGAAATGGAACCATGGTGACTTAACGGCTGAGGAAGTGCGCCGCATTGAGTGTAATGCCTGTCCTGGTCCTGGTGGCTGTGGCGGTATGTACACGGCCAATACTATGGCGACGGCTATTGAAGTTCTGGGCATGAGTTTGCCAGGTTCCTCTTCTCACCCTGCTGAGTCCAAAGATAAGCAAGAGGATATCGAAGCAGCTGGCCGTGCCGTCGTGAAAATGCTGAAGATGGGGCTGAAGCCGTCTGATATTTTGACACGTGAAGCCTTTGAAGATGCAATCACAGTGACTATGGCTCTGGGTGGTTCTACAAATGCTACTCTGCACTTGCTAGCCATGGCTCATGCGGCCAATGTTGAGCTGACGCTAGATGACTTTAATGTCATTCAAGAGAAGGTGCCACATTTGGCTGACTTGAAACCATCCGGTCAGTATGTCTTCCAAGACCTTTACGAGGTTGGTGGAGTACCGGCTGTGATGAAATATCTCTTGGCGAACGGCTTCCTGCATGGTGATCGCATCACTTGTACAGGTAAGACGGTGGCAGAGAATCTAGCAGAATTTGCTGATCTGACACCAGGTCAAAAGGTCATTATGCCGCTTGAAAATCCAAAACGTGCAGACGGTCCGCTTATCATCTTGCATGGTAATCTAGCTCCAGACGGCGCTGTTGCTAAGGTTTCTGGTGTTAAAGTACGCCGTCACGTCGGACCGGCCAAGGTCTTTGACTCAGAAGAAGCTGCTATTGATGCGGTACTGGCCGATGAAGTGGTCGATGGCGATGTGGTTGTAGTTCGCTACGTTGGACCAAAGGGTGGCCCTGGTATGCCAGAGATGCTGTCACTTTCGTCTATTATCGTAGGGAAGGGACAAGGAGACAAGGTGGCTCTTCTAACAGATGGTCGCTTCTCAGGTGGTACTTACGGCCTGGTTGTCGGACACATTGCTCCGGAAGCTCAGGATGGTGGCCCGATTGCCTATCTTCGTACAGGCGATATGGTCACGGTTGACCAAGATACCAAGGAAATTTCCATGGCAGTCTCTGACGAAGAGTTGGCGAAACGCAAGGCAGAAACGACCATCCCACCGCTTTATAGTCGCGGGGTACTTGGTAAATATGCTCACATGGTATCCTCTGCCGCTAAAGGTGCTGTTACAGACTTCTGGAAACCAGAAGAAACTGGTAAAAAATAGCTTATATATGATAAAAGAACCCGCTAGTTTTTCTAGCGGGTTTGATATTTTTATTTTAAATACTGATAAGTTAATTATCTTCTTATCTAGGACTGATTCCCAAAGCAATGCGGCCGAAACGGCTGATACGGGTGATTTTCCAAGCAGGAGACCAAGTAACTTCGACAGAGGCACTTTCAATCTCATCTATTTTTTTAAGAGAGTCCATAATGGCGATGGGCAGGCTCTCAGCACAGTCACAGGCTGTATCGGTAAAGGTCATGACAACCTTGCAGTGGCCGTTTTCGTCTAAGTTGATTTCATAAATCAGCCCTAAGTTATAGACATCCAGCTCTACGTCCGGATCGTAAATGCGCTCGAGCTTCTCCACCAATTTATCCTGAATGGCAGCTGCTCGGTCATTGATTTTGATATCGTCTCTCATGGCTATCCCCTTCTATCTGAGTTGAATTGTTTTTATTTTCTCACAATTCAGACTTATTTTCAAGTTATTTTGGAACATGAAAACGTATTTAGTTCTTCCAAATGAAAAATCCCTTTCAGACTCCTCAAAATGGCGGACTTATGATAGAATATAAGTACTAAAGAAGGCGGAGGTCAGAAGATGAAATTACAAAAACCTAAAGGAACTCAGGACATTCTTCCTCAGGAATCAGCCAAATGGCAGTATGTAGAAGACTTTGCCCGCAAGACATTTAGAAAATACAATTACGGTGAAATCCGCACGCCAATTTGAGCACTATGAGGTCATCAGCCGCTCGGTCGGGGATACGACAGACATTGTGACCAAGGAAATGTATGACTTCTATGACAAGGGCGACCGCCATATCACGCTGCGTCCAGAGGGGACAGCACCCGTGGTGCGTTCTTATGTAGAGAATAAACTTTTTGCTCCTGAAGTGCAAAAGCCTGTCAAAGTCTATTATATGGGCTCTATGTTCCGCTATGAGCGGCCTCAGGCTGGCCGTCTGCGGGAGTTTCACCAGATTGGTGCAGAGTGTTTTGGATCCAGTAATCCTGCTACAGATGTAGAAATGATTGCCATGGCGGCTCAATTTTTCAAGGATATTGGTATTACTAATGTCAGCTTGGAGCTTAACTCGCTGGGGAATCCTGAGAGCAGAGCTGCTTACCGCCAGGCCTTGATTGATTATCTGACTCCACTGAAGCCTAGCCTATCAGCAGATAGCCAACGTCGCTTGGAGGAGAATCCGCTGCGCGTGCTGGATTCTAAAGAGCCCGAGGACAAGGCGGCTGTAGAAGGTGCTCCGTCTATTCTGGACTATCTGGATGAGGAGAGCAGTACCTACTTTGCGGCCGTTCGTTCCATGCTAGAGACCTTACAGATTCCTTATGTCATCAATACCAACATGGTCCGTGGCTTGGACTACTATAATCACACAATTTTCGAGTTTACGACAGAGGTGGCTGGCAGTCAGCTGACTATTTGTGCTGGCGGCCGTTATGATGGGCTGGTGGCTTACTTTGGTGGCCCTGAAACGCCAGGTGTTGGCTTTGGTATGGGCTTAGAACGTTTGCTTCTCGTACTTGACAAGCAAGGAGTAGAGCTGCCGATTGAAACCGCTCTGGATGTTTATGTAGCTGTTTTAGGAACTGGTGCCAATGGCAGAGCTTTGGAGTTAGTGCAGGCTCTCCGCGCACAAGGATTTGCGGCAGAAAGGGATTATCTAGACCGCAAGCTCAAGGCTCAGTTCAAATCCGCGGATATCTTTAAAGCCAAAACTCTTATCACCTTAGGCGAAAGCGAAGTGGAAAAGCGGTCAGGTGACTGTTAAGAACAATTATAATCGTGAAGAGATTACTGTTAGCCTAGACCAAATCCAAGAAAACTATCAGCTTATTTTTGAAAAATTGGGGTTTTAAAGGTTTTAACCTAACAGTCAGAAACGCTATAGTATCAGATATTTGAACGGGTTTAGTTGACACAATGTCAATATATTTTCTATATCTTTAAAAACTTGAAACATAAAGTGATTATTGATATAATGTATCCGTTATATAAATTTGCTAAAGGAGAAAACAACTATGGCACAAATTAAATTGACTCCAGAAGAACTTCTGTACATCTGCAAAACAGATACACTGAAGGTTCTGAAAATGTAACTCAAGTTTTTGACTACATTGACTAATGAACAAGCAATTATTGCTGATAACTGGGATGGTTCTGCATTTGATAGCTTTTGGAAGCACAATCCAACGAATTGTCTCCAAAAATCAAAGAATTTGCTACAATTGCTCAAGATATCAATGCACAGTTGGTTAAAGTTGCTGACATCGTTGAGCAAACCGACCAAGATATCGCTGCACAAATTCACTAATTTTTGTTATAACGGCTTTAGGAAGGCAAGAGCCTTCCTATTTTTTGTAAAGATTTAAAATGAAAAAAAGCAGTTTCTTTCATATTTGATAAGAAAATCACTGCAATGAAAAGGCAAGCTCTGACAATCTGAATCAACATCTGAATTAGACTGTTAGAGCTGTTTGTGTCTTTCTGTGCGCTTTTTATGTAACAGTAAACCAAAAATTTAAAAAGAAAAAGAAATTTGCATCCATGGGAAATAAAAATTACTTAAGTATATAGGAAAACGTTGTTTTTAGTCATCGCCTTGCTGGCTGCAGTAGTGACGCTGAATGTCGCAGTGCAGAAGAATACAAGCAGCGCTAGAGACAGCAAAATCAAAAACAGATCAAAAGACTAAACTGAATGTTGCGGTCGTCAATGAAGACCGGGCTGTTAGGTTGACAAGAAAGAGTATAATCTGGAGCTAGCTATGTCAAAAATCTAGAACGGGATGACTCTCAAAACTGGTACATCGTGACGCGTGGAGCTGCAGATGCTGGCCTGGAAAATGGGAAATACCAACTGGTCGTGACGATTCCAAGTGACTTTTTCAGAGAAAGTGCTAGATGTCAATGCTATCAGTGCAGATCGGACAATCGTTACTTATAAAGTTAACGCTGCAGGAAATCAGCAGATTGAAAATGAGGCCAACAGTCTGGCTAAGGATATTATCGCGCATCTGAATAGCCAGTTGGTTGATATGTATATGGCAAGCATCTTGAGCAATCTATATACAGCTCAGCAAAATGTGCAGGCTAGTTCAGAGGTGCAAGTTACCAATATTGGCAATTATCGAACCAACTTGTTGGAGTCTGCCATTGGCTCTAAGAATATCTTCCCAACATTAGTCAGTATGTCTGCTTCATCTGTTGAAGCCAATAACTCTCTGAAGACGACTCTGGAAACTTATGCTAAGGCTTTTGATGACTTGGATAACTCTCAGGCCACTTATGGCAAGAATTTTGATAGTCTTCTCAAACAGCGAGCGGATGACCAAGTTAACTATGCCGCATTTATGAAGCAACTGATGGAAATGGACGAAAAAGTTGTCCATGATGATACTCAAAAACTCTACGCTAAGTTAGAAGAAACACAAAAAGATTTCACTAAACAGCTTGGCTCAACAGATGATGTGAAAGATGTGGATGTTGATAATGTCAGTCAGCAATTACAGGATTTGGAAACTGCTTTGGAAACTGAACGTGGTCAATTAGATGTCCATAAACAGCAGATTAAGGACTTTGTTGATAATAAATTAAGAACTTACTATGGTGTTGAAGAAGGCAAAGCTCTATTACTCTTAGCGCAGTGTTAGGAGATGCCATAACAAGCTACGATGCTTCTTTGAAGGCACAAATAGCTGAAGCAGTAAAAGCTTTTGCCAGCTTCTCAACCAACAGAGGTGAAATTCGGATTGCCTGTTCCTGCTCTTGATTATTCAACCATTTCGCAATTTGGAACACCACAAGGAAATGGAAGTGCTGAGTTAGACAATCTGGCAGCAGCTGCAGAAAGCGGCTAGCTCTACAGCCAGCCCAGTTAATAGCCAGGTTGGAAAGGCTACTTTGTCAGTCACTCCACCAACAGGTGTAACAATTAGAACTATTACATACAATGGCGAAAACAGTAACAAATGGGCAAGAAATTAATTTGGCTGAAGGCGCTAATTTTAATGTGCAGTTCAATGTGGCTAATGAGGCTGCAGCCACTCTAGTTGACAGCTCAATTGATATTTCTCTGAATGGTATTAAGGTTTGCAAGTGCGCCAGTGAATGTAGAGGATGCACAAAAGCGGCAGCGGCATATGGAGCTAAAGTACAAGAGATTTCTTCTGCCTACCAACACGTTATGTCTTTTAATCCAAGCTTATAATTCTTTTGATGAGTTAAAAATAAAGATATGTCTGAATCTTTATCTACCCTTTTTGATAAATGCTATTAATTCGAATCTAGATAGTTATCAAAATAGCTTGTCTGAAAAGTAACGATGGTAAGAGTCAAGGGGTTAAAGAAACCTTAGATGAAACGATTAGTAACTTGAAAAACAAGATTGAAGACGTCAAAGGAACGAACGCTAAACTCGCAGAAGAGATTGGAGAACAGCTCAAACTTTATGAAAATCTACAAACTAGAATGTCAGATATTTCAAAAGCTCAGGCTTCTTCTACAGATGCATTGGCTAAAACAGACACCGATTTGTCATCTCTGAATTCAGAATTCTCATCCTTGTTGTCTTCGACTTCTGGTGTTAAGTCCTCTTCACAGACCAATGTGCAGGCAGCTGATAGTGTCAACCAGATCTTCAGCAGTTTCAATCGTGAGCTGGAAAATGCGCAAGGAACGACAGAGAAACTGTCTGCGAATGCTGAAAGCTTGATGGGGCAATTCAATAAGGAATTGGAAGATAATGGCAACTTTGTGGAGTCCTTTGTCAAGGTTCTTAATAATGCCTATGAGAACGGTGTTCCTAATGAAGTGTTACTGGACTTCCTGTCTAATCCAGTTGCTCAGTCTTCTTCATCTGTCAAAGCGACTGTCAATGTTTACCGTCCATTTACTTGGATTCTCTTGTTGGAGGTTGTTAGTCTCTTTACGGCCTATCTCTTTGCAACGCAAAATATTGTGCGCAAGGTTAAAGACCGCTTTAAGCTTAATAAACTACAAGATACAGATATTATGACTGTGGGCATTCTAGGCTTCCTTTCTCTGACGATTGGTCTGGTTATTGGGATTGTCTCCAGCATGCAGCTTCATATCGGCAAGGAATATGTTCCATCTTGGGTCTTGTTGATTGTGGTTGCTAGCTTTGTCTTGATTCAGGGACAGTATTTGTTCCTCAAGCATCTGCGCGTGATGGGCATGGGCTTGGCTTTCTTCATGATTATCAGCTTTGTCTACCTATCTAATGCTATTGGTACGACAGCAAGCTTGACTGGCTTCCCAGCCTTTATCAAGAGCTTGAATGCCTTGTCTGTGCTAGAAGGCATGCTGTCAGGTTACTTTGACGGGCAAGACCGCTGGCTTCTTTGCCATCTTTGGTCTGATTGTCCCTACTGGCTCTGCTAGTTGCAGCTAATATCTTTATCAAGACTAGAACATTAAAAACTGAGGAAGTTTAAAAGAGTATGAAAAGAATTCTGTTTTTATTCCTACTCCTAAGTTCGTTTGCGGTGACGGCTGTCGCCGCAGATGAGCTAAAGGATAATCGTCTGCAGATAGATAATTCGCGGATTGAAAAAGAGCAAGAACTGAACTTTGGTGCACAATCGGAAGGCACCAAGTCTCTTTTTCGTTGCTGAGAATCAGGAAAAAATTCAGGAAATGAAGCAGTATCAAAATAAACAGTTGGCCACAGAAGCGGGACAACTGTTTTCTGCTATACAGGGGCCGACGGATATTTACCATTCCAAGGAGCTTTTTCAGCCGGGAACGGAAAAATTGTCCAAGTTGCAGACGAGTTTGAAAAGTGATGATGAAAGCAGCTGGGATGATTTTCTGCCAGGAGTAGTCTACTTTGTAGCAGCCGTACTCTTGGTCAGTATGACTGTCTTTGTCAGCTATCGTATCAGTAAGGGAGAAGTATAACATGGAAGGACATATCAATATCACCCTCCGTTTGCGGGATAAGGACGTGGATATTCGCATTCCTAAGCGGATTGAGGTCCGTCGTTTCATTCGGGAGATTGATCAGATTTTCAATATCGAAGGAAAGCGTCATAAGTATCAGCTGCGGATTATTAACAAGGGGTTGATACTGGATGAGGGCAAGGTTTTGGCTGATTATCCAGTCACAACAGGAGATTTAGTAGAGATTGAGGAGATTTAAGGTGGCTGAGGAAAAATTTGTATTTGCTGAACAAGAGTTTATCTATGAAAAAAATGACAAGAATTGGAGCCCTAACGCTGAAGCGTTCGGATGTGCTAACGCAGGATTTGCGGGAGCTCTTGCTTTTTGGACCCGCACCATCCGCTTTTCTTGGAACAGGAGACTAAGGCTGACCACGATAGTGTCTACTTCATCTATCAGATTGAGCCTTTAGGGCTTTCTAAAGAAGAGATTGAAAAGCGCACGATTTCTGAGCGGATTCGTCTGGCTCTCAATGTGTTTGCTTTGGAAGCGGCATTGGAATGCCAGTTACTTTTTTGCTGCATCCCTAGCAATCTATTTATTACCAAGGATGCGCAGGCGAAGATAGCCTACCGCGGAGTTCCGGGCATCATGACACCTCAGTCTATTTCTCGGGAGGACTTTTTTTGCGTCAGGCTAAGTGCTTTGCGGTGACGCTCTTTTGCAGATTTGGACTTTATGGAGCTTTTACAAGGGCTCGTTAGAGCTAGAAACCCTGCCAGATTTCCTCGTGGAGCTGCGTGAGGCTGACAGTCTGGAAGATGCGGTTGCTGTTTTGGAGAAATCCTATCAGGAAAAGGCTGCAGAAGAAGCAGAGAAGCAGACACTGGTCTCCAAGCGCCAGCATAAGGTTTTCAAACTGGCGACCATTTGGCTGACAGCAGCTGTTGTGATTTTGACCATTCCTTTGATTTACTTGATTTTCATACAAAATCCTTTCAAGGAAAAGCTGTTACAGGCGGATACTGCCTTTATCAAAGTGGACTACAGCAAGGTCATCGATGAGCTGGAGGGCATCTCTCCGAAGAGTTTGCCGAATACACAGAAATATGAACTAGCCTACTCTTATATTCAAGGGCTGGAATTTTCTGATGATCAGCGTAAGGTCATCCTGAACAATGTCACACTAAAATCAGATGATTTGTATCTCAATTACTGGATTCAAGTTGGACGTAATGATTTTGAAGATGCTTTAGACACAGCCAAACGGATTAATGACTCAGACCTGATCATCTATGCCTTGACGCAGGAGATGAAAAAGGTACGTGAGGACGATAGTTTGTCTGGTAAGGATCGGGAGACTAAGCTTGAGTCCTTGGAAGGCGAGTATAAGAAATACTGGGATAGCCGCAAGGAGCTTTTGACTGGTGATTCTAGCTCAAGCGCTTCTGGCGAGGAAGGTTCTTCAGGAGCAAGCTCTTCCTCCAGCAGTGAAGCGTCGTCTAGCAGTAGCGCGAAGGAGGCAGTGAGCAAGACAATCATCATCTATACAGACCATCTGCGCTATGAGCTGCAGCTGACAGAGGACAAGAAAGTTCTCTTAGCAGCTAGTGAGAAGGCCCAGCTTTACCTGCCTCATCAGGAGACTCCTATCCAGCTTCAGCTAGCTGAAGGGCAAGTCTTTTATCAGATGGGGGAAGAAACGGGTGTCGTAACTGACGGTATGACCCTGGGTAATCTAACCTTGTATCAATCTGATTCCAGAACCGGCTGTTTATGATCTGCTGGACAGAAAAGAGTTACTCATCAGCGACCAGAAGGGAGCAGCTATCAGTCTGGAAGCGCCTTTGGAATTGCTCTTGAAGCGAACGAATGATTCTTGGCTTTTGACCAAGATGCGAGGACAAGTCTACCTCAATCACGTTGAGTGGACGGGAGACCAAATCCAGCTGGAAGCCGGCGACGAGCTAAGCTTGGAAGGCATCTGCCTCAAGGTCTATCCAGAAGAAATCTGGGTGACTGGTCCAGCTACGGTCAGTTCTAACCTGACCTTGCGGGGCGCTTCTCGCCATGGTTTTTACCCAGACTATCCAGACTATCACCGTTCACCGCGGATTATCTATCGGAGTTCAGAGGACAAGATTCAGATTGCTCCGCCAAGCAAGGAGCCTCAAAAGCCCAATGATGAGCTCTTGAGACTGATTGTGCCGCCACTTCTCATGGTTGGGGTGACGGTACTGATTACACTGGTTCAGCCGCGGGGGATTTATATCCTCGTTACAGTTACTATGTCAATCGCCAGTGCTATCTTCTCGGTTCGTGGTTTCTTCAAAAATCGCAAGAAGTTCAAGGAAGACAAGAAAGAGCGCATCGATCTTTATCACCTCTATCTAAAAGACAAGGCTATTGAGCTGAACAAGCTGGAACGTGAGCAGCGTGATGGCATGCTCTATCATTTCCCAAACATTAACGAATTAACGGGTCTGGTGACAGACTACAGCCACCGCATCTACGAGAAGACACCGCTGCACTTTGACTTTCTCTACTATCGCTTGGGACTTGGCCAGGTGCCAACCTCTTATAAGCTGACCTACGGTCAAGAGGAGCGGAGCGGCAAGAAAGATGCGCTGGAAGAGGAGGGCTATGCTCTCTACACTCGGCATAAGAAAATCCCCGACCTTCCTATCGTGGCTAATCTCAGCCATGGACCGGTCGGCTATATCGGTCCGCGCAATCTGGTCCTAGAACAGCTCCAGCTCTTGGTCATGCAGTTAGCGGTCTTTCACTCCTACCACGATGTGCAGGTGATTACCATCATGCCAGAGGAGGAGCGCGATCAGTGGGATTGGCTGCGCTGGCTGCCGCATGCGACTCTGCAAGAGCTGAACGTCCGTGGCTTTGTCTATAACCAGCGGACGCACGATCAGGTCCTAAACAGTCTCAATCAGATCCTGAAACTGCGCAAGGCACAGAAGGAAGAAGCAACCCGGCAAGAGACGACGCTCTACAGTCCTCACTATGTGGTCTTGGTCACGGATGAAAAGCTGATTCTCGACCATATCATCATGGAGTTCTTCACGGAGGATCCGACAGACCTGGGCTGCTCACTGATCTTCGTGCAGGATGTGATGAGCTCGCTGTCTGAGAATATCAAGACGGTTGTCAATATCAAGGACCGCAACACTGGGCAGTTGGTCATGGAAGAAGGAATCCTCAGAGAAATTGACTTCCGCTTGGATCATTTCCCAGAAGGCTATGACAAGGAGCGAATTGCTCGGACCTTGGCGCCGCTCAATCACCTGCAGAATCTCAAAAGCTCGATCCCTGATACCGTGACCTTTATGGAGATGTATGGGGCGGAGACCTTCTCGGACCTGCAAGTCTTGCAAAAGTGGCAACAGAATGCGCCGTATAAGAGCTTGGCGGTGCCTATCGGCCTGCGGGGGGAAGAAGACTTGGTCTACCTCAACCTGCATGAAAAGGCTCACGGGCCGCACGGGCTGATTGCCGGGACAACCGGTTCCGGTAAGTCAGAGACCATCCAGTCCTATATCCTGAGTCTGGCCGTCAACTTCCACCCGCACGATGTAGCCTTTCTGCTTATCGACTACAAGGGTGGGGGAATGGCCAACCTCTTCAAGAACCTGCCTCATCTCTTGGGAACCATCACCAACTTGGACGGGGCCCAATCCATGCGGGCGCTGGCTTCCATCAATGCGGAGATTCACCGTCGGGAGCGACTCTTCAGAGAGTTTGAAGTCAATCATATCAACCAATATCAAAAGAAATTTAAAAACGGGGAAGCAACCGAACCCCTGCCCCATCTCTTCCTCATCTCGGATGAGTTCGCAGAGCTCAAGGTCAACCAGCCTGACTTTATCAAGGGAGCTGGTATCCATCGCTCGGGTCGGACGTTCCCTTGGGGTCCACTCGATCCTGGCTACTCAGAAGCCCTCTGGGGTGGTGGATGACCAGATCTGGTCCAACTCCCGCTTTTAGCTGGCGCTCAAGGTGGCAGACCGGACGGACTCGATGGAAATGCTTAAGACGCCAGATGCGGCAGAGATCACCCAGACAGGCCGGGCCTATCTGCAGGTCGGCAATAATGAAGTCTATGAGCTCTTCCAGTCAGCCTGGTCAGGGGCAGACTACCAGCCGGATAAGGACGAGATGGGTATCGAAGACCATACCATCTATTTAATCAACGACCCTAGGCCAATATGAGGGTGCTCAATCAAGACCCTGTCAGGTCTTGACCTAGCAGAAGATATCAAGGAAGTACCGACAGAGCTGGAGGCTATTGTCAGTCAGATCCAACTACTGACAGAGAGCCAGCAGATCCCACCGGTACCACAGCCATGGCTGCCACCGCTTAAAGAGCGGATGACCCTGCAGGAGCTGGAACCGATCCAGCCGCAGGAAGCTTAGGGAACAAAAAGAAGCCTGTCTCCGTCCTTCTGGGAATGGCGGATATCCTGCAGGCGCAGAAGCAAGAGCCTGTCTCTGTCAATCTGTCCAAGGATGGGCATATCCTGCTCTACGGAAGTCCTGGTACGGGGAAGACAACCTTCCTGCAAAGTGCGGCCATGGACTTGGCTCGCAAGTTCAGTCCCAAAGATGTCACCCTCTACCTGATGGACTTCGGAACCAATGGTCTGGCACCGCTGGGGCAATTACCGCAGGTAGCCGATACCTTGCTTTTGGATCAGACGGAGAAGATTGCCAAGTTTGTACGCATCATGGAGCGGGAGCTCAACCGGCGTAAGAAGCTCTTGTCGGACTACGGTGTTGGTACCTTGGAGCTCTACCGTCAGGCTAGCGGTCAGCAAGAACCGGCTATTGTCATCCTGCTGGACAGCTATGAGTCCATGAAGGAAGAGGCTTATGAAGCGGAGCTCTTCAAGCTCTTGGTGCGGATCTCCCGTGAAGGTCTCAGCATCGGTGTTCACCTCTTGGTAACAGCGGGCCGTCAGTCCAACCTTCGGGCACAGTTCTACGCTAACTTCAAGCACCAATTGAGTCTGCCACAGAATGATGTTGGAGAAGTCCGCTCGATTGTAGGCTCTACCCCGCTTGCGAAAATGATGGAAGACATCAAGGGCCGGGCGCTCATGAAGCGTGACGAAGTCGATGTCATCCAGCTGGCTTTGCCAGTAGCGGGTGTCAATGATGCGCAAGTCCTTAATAACTTGCGTCAGGAAGTCGCTTCTCTCCAAGAAGCTTGGACCGGACAACGCCCAAGTGCCATTCCGATGGTGCCAGAGGAGCTGACAGAGGCAGACTTCTATAACCGGGCTAGTGTCCAAGCAGCTTATAAGCAGGGCTTGGTACCACTAGGACTAGATATGGAGACAGTTGAGCCAATTACTTGGAACCTCTCTAAGGGCAATCTTCTCTATTTAACAGATAAAGAAGAGCAAATGAGTGCTTTGACTCGACATATTGCACGAGGCAAGCAGAAGGTAATTGTGCTAGCGCCGAAGTATCATTCCATTCCCGATTTGGAGGGTGTTCAAATTATTTCGACTTCAGAAGAATCTGTAAAATCTCTTGTGGCAATAGAGCAGAGAGTTCAAGAACGATTAGAAAAGCAAGAACGAGGACATGTAGTAACGCTAGTTGTATATAATTTAACAGAGTTAGTCGAAGAATTAGGAATGGATGCGCTTGAAAGCCTAGCATATATTTTTAGAAAAAGGGCTTCGAACTGGCTATGGTTCCGTTGTGATGAGTTCGCCTCAACTTACCAAACATATTGATGCAGCGTCTAAGCTTGCTCGTGCTTATAAGCAAGCTATTATAGCAATGCGGTTGAGTGATCAATCAGTTTTAAGTGTTGTAAATAGAGTGGTTCGTGAGGCTCAATTAGGAGAACAGGAACACTATTATATAGCAGACGGTTTAGCAAATAAAATAAAAGTATTAATGGCATAGGAGGAAAAATAAAAAATGGGGAAAGCAGCTATACAAGCACAGATTAATGAAAAAAATGATGCATTATCCGCTCTAAGTAGCGAAATAGCAGAATTAGAAGCTAGCAAGAGTGCACTGTCATCTTTTTCTACAGATGTAAAATATATACTGGAGAATCATGAACATATAAAAGCAACTTATTATCTGGCTGGCACTCCATATCTACAAGAAACAAGAGCTGAGGAAGGGATTATCAGCGAAGTTGGGCAGTCATTCTCTGGAAAAAAAGAAGAGATGATTGAAAAATTAGCCACAAAAATTGCAGCTTTAGAACTTGAAAAGTTATCAATAGGAACCTCTATTAAGCTTCTTGAGGTTCTTAAAGGCATTACGAAGGAGGACTAAGTATGGGTGACGATATTATAAAGGTTCACGATTTACCGGCAATAGCTCGCTATAGTAAATCTGTGCAAGAATTTGCTAAAGGGGTAGATTCTGCCTCTAAGGAGACTGAGCGAACATTTAATGTGAAAACAGGTAAAACAGAAGGAGAAGGAGACGAAGGTGAAGCAATCAATGCTTTCTTTGAACGTCTTAACCAACTTCAAACGCAGGTATTCAAAGAGTTTCCGACAACAATTACACATTTTTCGACAGCTTTATCTAAGTTTGAAGGGGAGGTTACAGGAGCTGGTTTTGAAAAGAAAGCATGGACCCAGCAGTCAGGGAATGATACTGTTTATAACAAGTTGAATGGAGCTGAGTCTGAACAATATCAAAAGGTTGAAGAGAAAGCTAAAGCTTTACAAACACTTCTGGATGATGCGACTGGCAAGTTAGGAATTGAGTCTGAGGACTTGACTCCTATCAAAAACATCAGCAATGAGCAAGTTGACGGATGCTGCGAATAATCGTAGAAACACTCATAATGCTTTTACAGGGAGCACATGATGATTTGTCAAAAAAAGCGACAGAAGTTGAGTCAGAATTACAGGATCTACAAACAAAAATAGTTAATGCTCGTGCTATTAGTAGTATTCCAGCTGCTAATATCTTTGAAGGTATTCAAAATGGTAGTTTTTAGAAAAAAAGTAAACTTGAATATTTTTGATGGGATACAGACTGAAGCAGATGGGCGTGCTTTTAGGTGCTCTTCTTGCAAAAGAGACCAGAAGAGGTTTTAAATGAGAAACCAGAAAAATCTTAGTGAAGGACTTTATGTAATAAGTGCTAGAGAAATGATGGCCTGGATAAAATCGGGAGATAAGGATACGCTAAATAGACTCCTTAATGCAATGGGGAAACGTGAGTTTTCTGAGAATGAACCATTCTTAAAAAGTTTTCAACAAGCGGGAATTAAGCTTGGGGATACAACTATGGAAGCAATGGAACTAGAGCGTCAGACAAACGGGGATTTAAATAGTAAACAAATGTCTGAGTATTCTGGTTATTTAGATTTGTCTGATAAATTTGTTGGTTTAATGGAGACGTTGTATATGCTGGGCATTGGTACAGTCCGAACAACAAGTGGAAGTCTGAATAAAAATTCTCGACTGTATACTACGGATACAACTACAAAGTTAACTATTGATGATTTGAATGCTAGTAGTTCTACCGTTGGTTTGAATGCTAAGATTATCACTCGAAAGATGACAACAGAGTCCAATGCTTATGGTATGATTTATCCAGTAGGCGATTATACGACTACAGAAGAGAAACAGTATAAAACTCAGATTTTCTCTACTTATGAAGGGGTAGATAGTTGGGAAAATCATGCTCGTTTAGGTGAGTTAGCCGAAGCCAGAAAACAGGCACGGAAAGATTTAGCTGCTAGTTTAGCGAAGACTGTCGGTTATGGAGCAGTTACTGTTTTTGCACCAGAAATCCTTCCTCTTGTGATGGCAATTGATGGATTAGCTAGTAGTGATACCACAAAATTTACTAAGCAAATGAGTTCTTTTGTAGATAAGAATGTAACAATTGGAAATAAGACAATTCAAGGCGGTTTTAGTAAAACAGGCTCTTATGTATTTGGTCTCACTGCCCCAATTGAAGCTTTAGAAAATTATGTGGGTTATGTCAACACACTAAATGACGCTCAGAAAAAAGCTGAAGAAGTTCGTCTTAAGTTTATCAATAGATTCTTAGATAAAGGTGGAGCGTATTTAGGACAAGATCTTGGTAAGGGAGAGGTTGTGAATATTTCCTCATTGACACGTCATGACTATAAAGCTACTTTGCGTTTAGCAGAGATGAATAATCGAGGGATTGTTCCTTACGTTAACTATGCTAGAACAGCAGAGGGTTATACAGTAACTGCGGATGCTACCGAAAGCTCTCAACAAATTATTAAAACCACAATTAATAATATAAACAAGTCAAGGGGATCAAAATTTCCTCAGAAGTACAATCTTATCTCCTAGGGGAAGCTGATTCTTCCCTATCTTTAACAGATATGACTAACCAACAAATCAATGAGTTTGAAACAGTGTTAGAGAAGTTGCCAATAGAAGCACCAAGTAAAGGCGCTAGTGGTACAGAAGAGTATGGAGCCTATATGAATACATACTATAAGTAAGGAGAATACTCTATGAAGAAAAAATGGAAATTTATAGCAGTGCTCGTAGTTGTTTTGTCTTTAGTTGGTGCTTATGATGCTTATCAATATTTCGCATATAATCGTTATAAAGAAAGAAACTATGCAATTGAACCACGAGCTTATGAATTTATTGCAGATAGGCAAGGGGTAGCTATTGCATGGCAACCAATAGATTCTAAATATAGATCGAAATTTGGAGGTTATTCAGATGCAATTTATGGCAAGAGATATATTGCGACGGATAGCTATCAATTTGTTCACCGTTTTAATGACTCTGACTTTGATTTGAAACATCTAACTTGGGGTGAGTACTGGAAAATTCAAGTATATGATACTAGTACGGATAATTTAGACCGTAAGGAGTACGACTTGCTTAAAGCTGTTCAGGAATATGACGATGGCTATTATCCTTATGAGAGCTACACCTATTTCGTTAGCTATAATAATCAAGAATATCGAACAATAAAATTAAGAAAAAAATTGGCGGAGGGCCAGGTCGCTTAGTCTTATTCAACCTTGGAACAGGGAAGGTGGAAGATGTTCCAGAAGGGGCAAATATGGGTGGGGATGGACGAACTAGTATTTTTGTCAACTATACAAGCCTTTAAAAAAATACTATTCTGAGAGCATGGCAAATACTAATTCTTCTCTCTATTTTCCCAATTCAGTTATTAAACAATCTTCTGATTGGCGCCTAAAGGACGAATACCCTAAAAGCTTACGATTTGATGACGAAGCAAGGAGGTCAATTATATCTTTTGACGGATAAGACAGATCCTAAACTGATGTCAGACATTTACAGTCTTTTAATTCCAAAAGATAAGCAGTTATTTGATAACTTAACTGTTTATGGTAGTGTCACAAAAGACGGTCAAGATCATGTGGTCAATTCTTATGAAGAATTTATTAGTATTTTTAAAAAGTAACAGAGGAGGAAAATGATGCCAATTAAGCGAATACAGCCTTGGCGAATTCAAAGTATTAAGGCTAGCATTAATGCTTCAACTGAAGAAATTTCAAAAGGGATGAGTAGTATAATTGAGGCACCAGTTACAAATAGTCTTGAATCTTGTGCAAATAGTGCGAAAACATGCATGGAAAATTTGGTAGAAACAGTTGATTCTTTAGATCTGTTTCTTGATAATGTTGCGCAAGCTTTTTCAAGATGTAGATGAAAAAAATGGCTAAATCAATTCAATCAAATGATATGTATAGTGTAGCTCCAAAGGAGCCAGAGTCAGATCCTGAAAAGAAAGAGCAGATGCGAGTTCAGCAAAAACAATATGATCTTTCTTTTTATGAGAACCTTCCATAAAGATAAATATATCCACCTGAACCCTAATTCGGGTGGTTTTCTTTTGCACCTCCTCTCTCTGCCTTGCTATTTTCCAAAACTTTCCAGTTTATGCCCTAACCTTCCTTTCTTATGCTATAATAGTCTGTAGAAAGTCGAGGGAATGATGAGGAAAATATTATTGGTAGTTGTCGTGCAGGGCCTGGCTATCTTTGTGATTACTGGTCTGCTTTGTTATTTTATGCGGGGAGATTTTTTCTTCCGTGCTTTGGCGCCGGTTTTTGGTTTGGCAGCGGGAGGTTTTCGCTTCTTGACGGCCATGGTGACAAAAGCGTTTGCGCCCAGTCTCTATGAGGATAGCAAGAAAAAGGAATAATCTATAGAGTAGACAGTAGGTCTGGGGTCTTTTGCCTCAGGCCTTTTTATCATAATTGTCAGCATTAGTCATGTGAAGCTTTAATATTTTTCAGAAAAAGAACGGACAGAAGGGCTTTCTTAGGCTCTTTGTGGTAAAATAGTAACAGAATTAAAAATTTGGAGAGTAAAGATGAAACGTTCTATGTATGCTGGGCGTGTTCGCAAGGAGCATGTTGGTCAGGAAGTCACTTTGAAGGGCTGGGTAGCCCGCCGTCGGGATTTGGGCGGTCTGATTTTTCATTGATTTGCGCGACCGCGAAGGCATTATGCAGCTGGTCATCAATCCTGAGACAGTGTCTGCTGAGGTCATGGCGACCGCAGAAAGTTTGCGCAGTGAGTATGTTCTAGAGGTGACAGGTAAGGTGGCTGCGCGTGAGCAGGCCAATGACAAGCTGGCGACAGGAAGCGTGGAGCTGCACGTGGAAAGTCTGACTGTTTTAAATACAGCCAAGACGACTCCTTTTGAAATCAAAGACGGCATCGAGGTGAATGACGATACGCGTTTGCGCTACCGTTATCTGGACTTGCGCCGGCCAGAGATGCTGGAGAACTTCAAGCTCCGTGCCAAGGTGACTCACTCTATCCGCAACTATCTAGATGATTTGGAGTTCCTTGATGTGGAAACACCTTTCCTGTCTAAGTCAACGCCAGAAGGGGCGCGTGATTACTTGGTGCCTAGTCGGGTTCATCAGGGGCATTTTTACGCTCTGCCACAGAGTCCGCAAATTACCAAGCAGCTCTTGATGAATGCTGGTTTCGACCGTTATTACCAGATTGTTAAATGCTTCCGTGACGAGGACTTGCGCGGTGACCGTCAGCCAGAGTTTACTCAGGTGGACTTGGAAACTTCTTTTTGTTCTGATCAGGAGATTCAGGACATTACAGAAGGCTTGATTGCTCGTGTCATGAAGGAGACCAGGGGTATTGATGTTTCTCTACCTTTCCCTCGTATGAAGTATGATGATGCTATGGCTCTTTATGGTGTTGATAAGCCTGATACTCGTTTTGAGATGTTGTTGCAGGACTTGACAGAGCTTGTCAAGGGAGTTGACTTCAAGGTCTTTTCAGAAGCTCCAGCTGTCAAGGCTATCGTGGTGAAAAATGCTGCAGATAAATACTCTCGCAAGGATATCGACAAGCTGACAGAACAAGCGAAACAGCATGGTGCTAAAGGTCTTGCTTGGGTGAAAGTGGCTGATGGTGAGCTGACTGGTCCAGTTGCTAAGTTCTTGACAGACTTGACAAGTCAGTTGACAGAAGCTTTACAGCTTGAAAATAATGACCTAGTTCTTTTTGTAGCTGATACTTTGGAAGTGGCAAATGCTGTTTTGGGAGCTCTTCGTGTACGCTTGGCCAAAGAGCTGGACTTGATTGACCCTGATACATTTAACTACCTTTGGGTGGTCGATTGGCCTATGTTTGAATGGTCAGAAGAAGAAGGCCGCTACATGAGTGCCCACCATCCTTTCACCCTGCCTCAGAAAGATTCTGAGCAAGAGCTGGAAGGCGACCTGAGCAAGGTACGAGCTGTGGCCTATGATATTGTCCTCAATGGCTATGAGTTAGGCGGCGGAAGTCTTCGGATCAACCAGAAAGACTTACAGGAGCGGATGTTCAAGGCACTTGGCTTCTCAGCTCAAGAAGCTGCTGAGCAGTTTGGCTTCCTTCTGGAGGCTATGGACTATGGTTTTCCACCGCATGGCGGCTTGGCTCTAGGCTTGGATCGCTTTGTGATGTTACTGGCTGGTGAAGAAAATATCCGCGAAGTCATCGCCTTTCCGAAAAATAACAAAGCTTCTGATCCAATGACACAGGCGCCTAGCCCAGTGTCGGTCGCTCAACTAGAGGAATTAAGTTTACAAGTGGAAGCACATGAAGAAGACTAATTTTTACAAACTCTTTCGCTATTATGTCCGCAGGTTTGCTTATAATTTTAAGATTTTACGGTCTTTAAAGAGTATCTCGCGTGAGAAGTACGATGAGAAGATTTCTGCCTCGCTTGTCTATGGCTTTTTGTCAGCTGTCGCAGTCAATTTCTTCTTTCAGCCGGGACATGTTTATTCCAGCGGGGCGACTGGTCTGGCGCAGGTCATTACTGCCCTCAGTACTCGTTTCTTTGGTTTTACCATTCCGGTTTCTGTGACTTTTTACGCCATCAATATTCCACTGATGATCCTGGCCTGGTACCAGATTGGGCATAAGTTTACCATTTTTACATTTATCACGGTTACCATGAGCTCGCTTTTTATCCAGTTTGTGCCGGAAGTAACCTTGACTGATAATCCTATTATCAACGCCCTTTTCGGTGGTGTGGTCATGGGCACGGGGATTGGCTTTGCCCTTAAGTCCAGCATTTCCAGCGGTGGGACTGATATTGTCAGTCTGACAGTTCGGAAAAAAACGGGCCGGAATGTCGGAAATATTTCCTTGATTGTCAATGGGATTATTATGCTGATTGCGGGTCTGACCTTTGGCTGGGAATATGCGCTGTACTCCATGATTACTATTTTTGTGTCTAGTCGAGTGACGGATGCTGTCTTTACCAAGCAGAAGCGCATGCAGGCTATGATTATCACTAGCCATCCGGATAGGGTGATTGATAAGATTCATAACAAGCTGCATCGTGGGGCGACAGTAATCCATGGTGCTGAGGGAACTTATAATCATGAGAAAAAAGCTGTTCTGGTGACAGTTATTACCGAGCTGAGTTTAATGAATTCAAGCAAATCATGAAGCAGACCGACCCAGCTGCCTTTGTTTCCGTCGCAGACAATGTCCATATCTTGGGACTCTTTGTGGAGGAGTGAAGATATTCATTAATCTTGGGAATGCGAAAGTAGTATAGTGTGGGAGTTTGTGCTTAAAACGAGCTTTTGTGATAGGAGATTCATATGCGGTAGGACAATAGTCCCACCGCTTTCTATTCTCTATTGTGGAGGGTGGAAATCTCAAGTAAGAAAGGATATGCAAATGCAGGAGATTTTCAGACAATGACGACGTATAAAAATCATGAATATCGCCTTGCCGGCTATGGCGGAGAATTTTTGCAGATGCTCATGGGAATGGTCGACAGCTATCTGGTGGCCAGTCTTGGGCTGATTGCGATTTCTGGTGTCTCGGTGGCCGGCAACATCATTACGATTTATCAGGCAATTTTTATCGCGCTGGGGGCTGCTATTTCCAGTCTCATCTCCAAGACTCTGGCTCAAGGAGACAAGGAGCGTCTGGCCTATCATACAGCTGAGGCTATCAAGTTGACGCTGCTTCTGAGCCTTCTGTTGGGGCTGATTTCCTGCTCTTTGGCAGGCAGATGCTGGATCTTCTAGGGACGGAAAAAGCGGTAGCTGAAGCAGGCGGTCTATATCTGGCTCTGGTTGGTGGGACTATTGTTCTGCTTGGCTTGATGACTTCCTTTGGGGCTCTAGTGCGGGTTACGCGCAATCCTAGATTTCCCATGTATGTCAGTCTTCTGACCAATGTCCTCAATGCTCTCTTTTCCGGTCTGGGGATTTACATCTTTCGGCTTGGTATTATCGGTGTAGCGTTGGGGACGGTGCTGGCTCGTTTGGTCGGTGTGCTGATTCTCTGGCGGGAGCTGGATTTGTCCACAATTCGCTGGCGCTGGGGCTTAGATGGAGAGCTCTTGCGCCTGTCTCTGCCAGCTGCTGGAGAGCGGCTCATGATGCGGGCAGGTGATGTAGTTATTATCGCCATTGTGGTCGTCTTTGGGACAGACGCAGTAGCGGGGAATGCCATCGGTGAAGTCCTGACTCAGTTTAACTATATGCCAATCTTTGGGGTCGCAACAGCAACAGTCATGCTGGTAGGCCATGCAGTAGGTGAGGGAGATATGAAAGAAGTCAGTCTGATTCGTCAGCGGACCTTCTGGCTGTCTTTTGCTTGCATGCTGCCCGTGGCTCTAGGAATTTTTGCTTTTGGTCGGCCGCTGACCTTGCTCTATACGGATAATAGCGGAGCTATCACAGCAAGTCTTTTAGTCATCCTCTTCTCCCTATTGGGAACTCCCATGGCAGTGGGAACCGTGATTTACACAGCTGTCTGGCAGGGGCTGGGCAATGCTAGACTGCCCTTTTATGCCACGACTATTGGTATGTGGCTGATTCGTATTATTGCCGGTTACTTGCTGGGTGTGACTTTTGGCTTGGGCCTTCCGGGGGTCTGGGCTGGGACACTCTTGGACAATGGCTTCCGCTGGCTATTTTTAAAGGTTTTATTTGACAGAAAAATGAGGGAAATCACATGAAAAAAGCGTTTATTTGGGATTTGGACGGCACCTTGCTGGATTCCTACGATGCTATTTTGGCGGGGATTGAGGAAACCTACGCTCACTATGGTCTAGACTTTGACAGAGCGAGTATTCACAGCTATATCCTAAAGCACTCTGTCCAGAAGCTCTTGGAAAAAGTAGCGTCTGAGAAGGGGCTGGATGCTGCTGAGATGAATGCCTTCCGTGGAGCAAGCCTAAAGGAGAAAAATGCCCAGGTCCATCTGATGGAAGGAGCTGCGGAGATACTGGCCTGGGCTGAAGAGCAGGGCATTGCCCAGTTCGTCTATACCCACAAGGGACTCAATGCCCATCAAATTTTACGAGACTTGGGCATTCATGACTATTTTACAGAAATCATCACAACAGCCAATGGTTTTGAGCGCAAGCCCCACCCAGAAGGTGTCGATTATCTGATCGAGAAGTATGGCCTGGATAAGCAGGAAACCTACTATATCGGCGACCGGACCCTGGATGTGGATGTCGCAGTCAACAGTGGCATCCAGAGCATTAACTTCTGTGACTACCGACCGGAAATCAATCAGAAAATCGAGAAGTTAGTGGACATCAAGCAATTATTTACAAGATAAAAAGCAGACTAGAACTGATCTACTGTCAGTCTAGCCTGCTTTTTCTTTTACATATGCTCAATGTGAAGTTCTAGCAAGAACTCAAGAGCCTCGGGAGAACAGTTTTCTTTTTCAATTGCGAAACCAGTGCTCTCCCCTATCAAGATATAAAAATCTTGCTTTGTCATAATGACTTTGACAATATCATCATAGGCATAGTGAAATTCTCCGCGTATATTTCTTGCGATAAAAGCCTCTCTGTCAAATATTAGAGTGACCTCCATGTTCTGAAATAAAGGATTTTTTTGATAAGCTCTCTTAATCTGATAATTCATGCCAAAATAGTACATGGAGGCGCAAATAGGGGGAGCCAATATGATAGATATTATCTTTTCCTCTAATGGGCCGAGCATTACGTAGGTGAACAGCCCGATTATCAGTATGATTATGTATAATACAAATCCTTTTCGTCGTATGAGAATAGCCCATGAAAATCTTTTATAAACTTCTTCAGTCATAAGAGTTGTAATACGGATTGGGAACATCTTTTACCTCCTAGTTCTTCTTATTATACCATACAGGAATTATTAAAATCACTTTTTATTTTCCACGCCGCCTTTCCTGTCTTTGTCCGCCTTTCGTGTTATAATAAACCTATGGAAAAAAAGAATAAGTTATTATTAATCGACGGTTCGTCCGTTGCTTTTCGCGCTTTTTTTGCGCTTTATAATCAAATTGACCGTTTCAAGAGTCCATCGGGCCTGCATACCAATGCCATTTATGGCTTCCACCTCATGCTCAATCATCTCTTGGAGCGCGTGCAGCCGACTCATGTCCTGGTAGCTTTTGATGCTGGCAAGACGACCTTCCGGACCGAGATGTACGCCGACTATAAGGCTGGTCGGGCCAAGACACCAGATGAATTTCGTGAGCAGCTACCTTTTATCCGTGAAATGCTGAAGCACCTAGGCATTCACTTCTATGACTTGGCTCAGTATGAGGCGGATGACATTATCGGGACCTTGGACAAGATGGCTGAAAAGACAGCTGTGCCTTACGATGTGACCATTGTCAGCGGCGATAAAGACTTGATTCAGCTGACGGATGATAATACCGTGGTGGAGATTTCCAAGAAAGGCGTGGCTGAGTTTGAGGAATTTACCCCAGCCTACCTCATGGAAAAGATGGGCATCACACCAGAGCAGTTCATTGACCTCAAGGCGCTGATGGGCGATCAGTCGGACAATATCCCCGGCGTGACTAAGATCGGCGAGAAGACTGGTCTCAAGCTCCTCTTGGAGTATGGTTCTTTGGAAAATCTCTATGAAAACATTGACCAGCTCAAGGCTTCTAAGATGAAGGAAAATCTGATCAATGACAAGGACAAGGCCTTCTTATCTAAAACCCTAGCCACCATCAATACTCAGGCTCCGATTAAAATCGGGCTGGATGATTTGGTTTACAAGGGTCCGCAGGTAGAGGCTCTGAGCAAGTTCTACGACGAGATGGGCTTCAAGCAGCTCAAGGCTCAGCTAGGTACTGGTCAAGAGCCGGTAGAAGTTAAACCAATTGAATTTACCAAAGTGACTGAGGTCACAGCGGATATGCTGGCACCAGAGCAATTCTTCTATTTTTGAAATCTTGGGTGACAACTACCACAAGGAAGAGATTGTCGGCCTTGCCTGGGGCGATAGCCGTCAGATTTATGTCGGCACCAGCGATTTACTACAGCAACCTCTCTTTCAGGAGTTTTTGACAAAAACAGCTCTGAAAACCTACGATCTCAAGCGGACTAAGGTACTGCTCAGTCATTACGGCATTGAACTGCCGGCAGCAGCCTTTGATGCGCGCCTAGCCAAGTATCTGCTTTCTACAGTTGAGGATAATGAGCTGGCGACTATTGCTCGGCTTTACGGCCAAACAATCCTGCCGACTGATGATGAGGTTTATGGCAAGGGAGCCAAGCGCGCTCTGCCGGAGCAAGAGCAGCTCTTTGAGCATCTAGCTCGTAAAATCCAAGTGTTGCTGGAAACAGAAGAGCCAATGCAAGAACAGCTCCGTTCCCACAATCAGCTGGATTTGTTGCTTGAAATGGAGCAGCCTCTGGCCTTTGTCCTAGCCAAGATGGAGATTGCGGGGATCAAGGTTGAGCGGGAAACCCTGCAGGGCATGCAGGCAGAAAATGAAAAGACGCTGGAAAGTCTGACGCAGGAGATTTATGATCTGGCTGGTCAGGAGTTCAATATTAACTCACCAAAACAGCTGGGAACCATTCTCTTTGAGGATATGGGCTTGCCGCTGGAGTATACCAAAAAGACCAAGACAGGCTACTCGACAGCGGTTGACGTGCTGGAGCGTTTAGCACCGATAGCACCGATTGTGTCTAAGATTCTGGAATATCGTCAAATCAGCAAGCTCCAGTCCACTTATATCATCGGACTGCAGGAGGCGATTGCGGCTGACGGCAAGATTCACACTCGCTATGTTCAGGATTTGACCCAGACGGGCCGCCTGTCCTCGGTTGACCCGAACCTGCAGAATATCCCTGTTCGTTTGGAGCAGGGGCGCCTCATTCGCAAGGCTTTTGTGCCGGAATGGGCAGACAGCGTACTACTCAGCTCGGATTATTCCCAGATTGAGCTGCGGGTGCTGGCTCACATTTCGCAGGACGAGCATCTGATTGCTGCCTTTCAGCATGGAGAAGACATTCACACGGCTACAGCCATGCGGGTCTTTGGTATTGAAAAGGCAGAGGATGTGACACCAAATGACCGCCGTAATGCCAAGGCTGTCAACTTCGGAGTAGTCTATGGCATTTCCGACTTCGGACTGGCCAATAATTTGGGCATTTCCCGCAAGGCTGCCAAAGATTATATTCAGACCTATTTTGAGCGTTTCCCTGGTATCAAGAATTATATGGAAACCATCGTTCGCGAAGCGCGTGATAAGGGCTATGTAGAGACTATTTACCATCGCCGTCGCTCCTTGCCGGACATCAATTCCCGCAACTTTAACATCCGAAATTTTGCGGAGCGCACAGCCATTAACAGCCCCATCCAAGGCTCTGCCGCGGACATTCTCAAAGTCGCTATGATTAATCTGGATCGAGCTCTGACAGAGAAAAATTTCAAGTCTCGCATGCTCTTTGCAGGTGCACGATGAAATTGTGCTGGAAGTGCCAAACGACGAGTTAACAGCCGTCCGCCAGCTAGTCAAAGAAACCATGGAAGCTGCGATTGAGCTGGCCGTTCCACTAGTAGCTGATGAAAATGCCGGCCAAACTTGGTACGAGGCGAAGTAAAACAAGATACAAAAGAGCGTCAAAACCGACTGAAAAATTAGCACTTTCGGACGAAGGAGCGATGCTCCTAGAACGGATGATCAATTTTCCAAGATTTTAGCTCGTGTTCAGTTTAAGATATCAAGGGCGTAAAACACAAAAGTGAAAAATAGAAAGCTGACACAGCATTCGATGAATGCGAGGAAGCTTGTCTTTTCACACGGTACTTAGACTAGATTCTGTTAAAAACATGAATACTACAAAAACTATCCAGCTTTATTATGAATGAGGAGGAAGTCTATGACTTATCATTTTCAAAATCCCAGTGATGCCATCGTCAAACATTATCTGAACAACAGCAAGGTGATTGCTGTTGTTGGTCTGTCTGACCGTGAAGAAACGACCAGCAACCGTGTGTCCAAGGAGATGCAGGAGCGAGGCTATCGCATTATCCCAGTCAATCCTCGGGCAGCAGGCAGTCAGATTTTTGGTGAAACTGTTTATGCCAGTCTCAAAGACATTCCTTTCCCAGTGGATATTGTCGATGTATACCGCCGCAGTGAGTTTTTGCCAGATGTGGCACTGGATTTTCTGCAGACGGACGCCAAGATTTTCTGGGCTCAGTTGGGCTTGGAGAGTGAGGAGGCTGAGCAGATTTTGCGGGCAGCCGGTCGGGATGACATTGTCATGGACCGTTGTATAAAACGCGAGCATACTCGCTTGATTCTGGGCGAATAAGATGGCCAAGTTAGTTATCATTCGTGGGAATTCCGGCTCTGGCAAGTCTAGTCTGGCCAGAAAACTGCAGACTCACTACGGCCGAGGGACTCTCCTGATAGCGCAGGATACGGTTAGACGTGACATGCTCAAGGAAAAAGTCAAGCCGGGAAATTTGTCTATTGACCTGACGGGAACACTGGCTCGCTTCGGCTACGAGCATGATTTGCTGGTTCTGGTAGAAGGATTTTATGAGACAGACATTTATGGACAGATGCTAGAACGGTTGAAAAAAATCTCGCTCCGCAGGTCTTTGCTTACTACTATGACCTATCCTTTGAAGAAACAGTCCGTCGCCATCAGACCAGAGCGAAGCAAGAAGAATTTACCCCAGCCGACATGAAGCGCTGGTGGAAAGACCGAGACTTCTTAGACTGGGAAGAGGAAGTCTTTTTACAGATGAGGATTCACTAGAGGCAGCCTTTGACAAAATCTGCTCTGCCCTGGACAAGACAGAATATAATAGTAAATAAAACAACTCACAAGCTTTAGGACAAGGAGTCCTGTGCCTGTGGGTTGTTTTTCATGTGAGATTGCGTTTTTCTTTTTTTCAATTCTTCATAAAAGAGAATGTAAAGCAGTCGCTGTATAAGGGAGAACTATAACATTCAGCAAGCCGTAAGTTAATCTGGCCAATAAATTCCAGCCGATGAAGCTCAGATTAAGCATAAAAATCTTTCCTTTATAGCCTTTCATTAGCTTCCGGCTTTGACGGATAGCATAGAAAGCTCCCTGGTAACTCCCAGCCTCAAGCTGGTCATAGAGGATGAACTCTGCTTGAGCATAAGCATAGTACTGAGGGATGGCAATACCTAAGCCAGTGAATATCAAGAGGGTTCCCAGTAACATACCAGGGGTGTATTGAAGAATCTGCTGGCCTGCAGCACTTTGAGCCGTCACTACTGTATGGGCTGGGATTTTTTCCGAAATAGAGAGGATTTTATAAGCATTAAAGATTGCTAGAAGACTCCCGCAGAACATAGGAATATTCCAAAGAAAAATCAGCAGCTGCTTGAGTAAAACCGTCTTGAAGACAGGTGTGAAAGTCTTGCTCGTAAAAAGATGTCCTATATCTGAAAGTTGACATCATCCTTTGTCTTACGAAGAACCCTCATCATGGTATAGCTGGCAGAAAGCAGTAGCAAAGTCAAGATAAACTGAATTGTTGTCGGGAAAAGATTTTTACTAATGAGAAGATAGATGGACTGGCTAAAAGTTAGGTTGGGAATGGAATCTCTTAGATTGTCATTGAGGGAAAGTAAGATGCTGAGGATGCTGACAAGGGTTGGGGCCGTAAACAAAAGAAAAATCCCTCTCGTTTGACCGCGGACAGTACGAGCCTGAGCTCTGATGTTGCTTAGATTCATAATTCCTCCATTTGGATTTGTCTGTTACATTATATCATACCCCGTGACAGATAGAAGTTTTTTTGGTAAAATCATACGGTATCTTGTGAGCTATTGTTGCTCATTATATAGAAGAAAAATCGCTGGGACTGTTTTTCCCAGCAGGAGGAAACATGTCGACATCACCGATTCAGTATCGTTTGATCAAAAAAGAAAAGCACACAGGTGCTCGTTTGGGGGGAAATTATCACGCCTCACGGGACTTTTCCGACGCCTATGTTTATGCCGGTTGGTACCCAGGCGACGGTCAAGACCCAGTCACCAGAAGAGCTCAAGCAAATGGGTTCAGGGATTATCTTGTCCAATACTTACCACCTCTGGCTGCGGCCGGGCGATGAGCTGATTGCTCGTGCAGGTGGCTTGCACAAGTTCATGAACTGGGATCAGCCTATTCTGACGGATAGTGGCGGTTTTCAGGTCTATTCTCTAGCTGACAGCCGCAATATCACAGAAGAAGGAGTAACTTTTAAAAACCACCTCAATGGTTCCAAAATGTTCCTGTCACCAGAAAAGGCTATCTCCATCCAGAACAATCTGGGCAGTGACATTATGATGTCCTTTGATGAATGCCCGCAGTTCTACCAGCCGTATGACTATGTCAAGAAGTCCATTGAGCGGACTAGCCGTTGGGCAGAGCGTGGACTCAAGGCCCACAGCCGTCCACACGACCAAGGACTCTTTGGGATTGTTCAGGGTGCTGGATTTGAAGATTTGCGTCGTCAGTCTGCTCAAGACTTGGTCAGCATGGATTTTCCGGGCTACTCAATTGGAGGACTGGCAGTTGGTGAATCTCACGAAGAGATGAATGCAGTGCTGGACTTCACAACTCCCCTACTGCCTGAAAACAAGCCTCGCTACCTCATGGGAGTTGGGGCGCCAGATAGCTTGATTGATGGGGTTATCCGTGGCGTTGATATGTTTGACTGCGTCCTGCCGACTCGGATTGCCCGAAACGGTACCTGTATGACCAGCGAAGGACGTCTGGTTGTTAAAAACGCTCGGTTTGAGGAAGATTTCACGCCGCTTGACCACAACTGTGACTGCTACACATGTACCAACTACACGCGGGCCTATATCCGCCACTTGCTCAAAGCGGACGAGACCTTCGGCATCCGCCTGACCAGCTATCATAATCTCTACTTCTTGGTAAACCTTATGAAGAAGGTGCGCCAAGCTATCATGGATGACAACCTGCTGGAATTCCGCGAAGACTTTATTGAGCGCTACGGCTACAATAAATCCAGCCGAAATTTCTAAGAATCTCCATTTGAAAGGAGAAGCCATGTCTGATGAAGAGAAATTGCTGAAAAGATTGACAGCGTATCTGTCAGGCGACCAAAACCATACCCTGCGTATTTACGGTCACGGTGCTTCGGGGAAGTCAACTTTTGCTCGAAAACTCCAGCTAGCCTTGGGTGAGGACCGAGCCAATCTGCTGGAAACAGATCCTTATGTAATTACTGGGGAGTATCGAGATTTGCTCAGTTCCAAAGATTTTCCTCATCAAAAAGTCACAGCCTGTCTCCCAGCTGTTCATGAACTCGGGAGTCTGGAGCGAGATATTTGCGCCTTGCAGTCTGGTCTGGATATTCTGACCATTGGCACAGCTTGGTCGTCTAGCTTGCGTTTATCAGCTCGAAAGCCGATTTTAATAGTAGAAGGTATGTCGGCTGCCTTTTTGCCCTGAAAGTTTGTTTGATTTGTCGCTTTGCTTTTACACGGACGATCAGACTGAGTTAGAACGACGCTTGGCACGGGATGTGGCTGTGCGAGAGCGCAGGCCAGAGTGGATAGAGCAGACGCATCTGGCTCGACGAGAGCAATATAGGCACTTTTATCAACCCTATCTAGCAGCTGCAGACCTTGTCATCTGCCAGTCGGGCAATAGCTTTCGCATTGAAAAGAACAGTCCCTTGTTATAAAACAAAGTAGCTAAGGGTAAATTTTCGTTTCTAATCTCACTGATGTGCGTCAGTGAGATTTTTGTATTTTCTGAATACAAACTCGAATAAATAGGTTAAAAGTCTAAATTTTCTTATCTATAATGATTTACAAGACTTATAAATTGTTTAGAAAAACACTTTCACAAAAATCATCCTAAAAATCTTTTAAAAATTACTCAAACCCTTTGCAATGACTGGTTCTTTTGTGTTAAGATACTATGGTGCTGTAAAAAAATACAGCGTTTAGCTTTTGATGCAAGAGGTTGCGACACGCTCGGTTGCATTGCCACGCAATCGCCTCGTCGGTTTTTCTTGTGGAGCTAGCCCTATTATCTTAAATAGACGAAAAGGAGAAAAAGATGGCAAACAAAAAAATCCGCATCCGTTTGAAAGCTTACGAACATCGTACACTTGACACAGCGGCTGCAAAAATCGTAGAAACTGCTACTCGTACTGGTGCTGAAGTTGCGGGTCCAATCCCACTTCCCAACTGAGCGCAGCCTCTACACAATCATTCGTGCGACTCACAAATATAAAGACTCTCGAACAATTTGAAATGCGTACTCACTAAAACGCTTTGATCGATATCATCAACCCAACTCAAAAAAACAGTCGACGCTTTGATGAAATTAGATCTTCCAAGTGGTGTGAACGTAGAGATTAAACTTTAATCTGAAGCTTGATCTAAACCAGAGCATGAAAAAAACGCTCGTTAAAAACTTTTTGAAAAATTATAGAAAAGGAAACATTTTTCTCATGACAAAAGGAATCTTAGGGAAAAAGTGGGAATGACTCAAATCTTCACCGAAGCTGGCGAATTAATCCCTGTAACTGTTGTTGAAGCAGCTCCAAACGTTGTTCTTCAAGTTAAAAACAGTTGAAACAGATGGTTACAACGCAGTTCAAGTTGGTTTTGATGACCTTCGTGATGTATTGAGCAACAAACCTGCCAAAAGGCCATGTAGCGAAAGCTAACACAGCTCCCTAAGCGCTTCATTCGTGAATTCAAAAAAACATTGAAGGCTTGAAGTAGGAGCAGAAATCACTGTCGATACATTCGAAGCTGGTGATGTTGTTGATGTAACAGGAACTTCAAAAAGGTAAAGGTTTCCAAGGTGTTATCAAGCGCCACGGCCAATCTCGTGGTCCAATGGCTCACGGTTCACGCTACCACCGTCGTCCTGGTTCATCGGGACCAGTTGCGCCAAAACCGCGTGTTCAAAAACAAACGCTTGGCTGGATCGTGACGGGTGGCAACCGTGTAACGATTCAAAACCTTGAAATCGTACAGGTTGTTCCGAGAAGAACGTTATCCTGATTAAAGGTAACGTACCAGGTGCTAAGAAATCTCTTATCACTATCAAGTCAGCAGTTAAAGCTGGTAAATACAAAGAAAGGGGAAATCAGTCACAATGGCAAAACGTAAAATTATTTGACCAAACTGGTAAAGAAGCTGGTGAAGTAGTTCTGAACGATGCGGTCTTTGGTATTGAGCCAAATGAATCAGTTGTCTTTGATGTTATCATCAGCCAACGCGCTAGTCTTCGTCAAGGAACTCACGCTGTTAAAAACCGTTCTGCAGTATCAGGCGGCGGACGCAAACCATGGCGTCAAAAAGGAACTGGACGTGCTCGTCAAGGTTCTATCCGCTCTCCACAATGGCGTGGTGGTGGTATCGTATTCGGTCCAACTCCTCGTTCATATGCTTACAAACTTCCACGTAAAGTTCGTAGATTGGCATTGAAATCAGTTTACTCTGAAAAAGTTGCTGAAAACAAATTCGTAGCTGTAGACAGCCTTTCATTTACAGCTCCAAAAACTGCTGAGTTTGCAAAAGTGCTTGCTGCACTGAGCATCGATACAAAAGTTCTTGTTATCCTTGAAGAAGGAAACGAATTCGCTGCACTTTCAGCTCGCAACCTTCCAAACGTGAAAGTTGCAACTGCAACAACTGCAAGCGTTCTGGACATCGTAAACAGCGATAAACTTCTGGTTACTCAGGCAGCTATCTCTAAAATTGAGGAGGTTCTTGCATAATGAATTTGTATGACGTAATCAAAAAACCTGTTATCACTGAAGGTTCAATGGCTCAGTACGAAGCAGGCAAATACGTATTTGAAGTGGACACTCGCGCTCACAAGCTCTTGATCAAGCAAGCTGTTGAAGCTGCTTTTGAAGGAGTTAAGGTTGCTAACGTTAACACTATCAATGTAAAACCAAAAGCAAAACGCGTTGGACGCTACACTGGTTTTACAAACAAAACTAAAAAAGCTATCGTAACACTGACAGCTGATTCTAAAGCAATCGAGTTGTTCGGTGCAGAAGAAGAATAATCTAAGGAGGAAAATATCGTGGGAATTCGTGTTTTATAAACCAACAACAAACGGTCGCCGTAATATGACTTCTTTTGGATTTCGCTGAAATCACTACCAGCACTCCAGAAAAATCTTTGCTTGTTTCTTTGAAGAGCAAGGCTGGTCGTAATAACAACGGTCGCATCACTGTTCGTCACCAAGGTGGCGGTCACAAGCGTCACTACCGTTTGATTGACTTCAAGCGTAACAAAGACGCTGTTGAAGCAGTTGTAAAAACAATTGAGTATGATCCAAATCGTTCAGCAAACATCGCTTTGGTTCACTACACTGACGGTGTGAAGGCTTATATCATCGCTCCCTAAAGGCCTTGAAGTTGGTCAACGCATCGTTTCAGGTCCTGAAGCAGATATCAAAAGTCGGAAATGCTCTTCCGCTTGCTAACATCCCAGTTGGTACTTTGGTTCACAACATTGAGTTGAAACCAGGCCGCGGTGGAGAATTGGTTCGTGCTGCTGGAGCTTCTGCTCAAGTATTGGGTCAAGAAGGTAAGTACACTCTTGTTCGTCTTCAATCAGGCGAAGTTCGTATGATTCTTGGTACTTGCCGCGCTACAGTTGGTGTTGTCGGAAACGAACAACATGGACTTGTAAACCTTGGTAAAAGCAGGACGTAGCCGTTGGAAAGGTATCCGCCCAACAGTTCGCGGTTCTGTAATGAACCCTAACGATCACCCACACGGTGGTGGTGAAGGTAAAGCACCAGTTGGTCGTAAAGCGCCATCTACTCCATGGGGCAAACCTGTCTTTGGACTTAAAAACTCGTAACAAAAAAAGCGAAATCTGACAAACTTATCGTTCGTCGTCGCAACGAGAAATAATTTAAAAACAATCTATCCGCCAGCTCGGTAGCGCTGCTTAGTCAGCGCAGGCCGCTGTGGTACTTATTTAAAGGAGAAAATATAAAATGGGACGCAGTCTTAAAAAAGGACCTTTCGTCGATGAGCATCTGATGAAGAAAGTTGAAGCTCAAGCTAACGACGAAAAGAAAAAAGTCATCAAAACTTGGTCACGTCGTTCAACGATCTTCCCAAGTTTCATTGGTTACACAATCGCAGTTTATGACGGACGTAAACACGTGCCTGTTTACATCCAGGAAGACATGGTAGGTCACAAGCTTGGTGAATTTGCGCCAACTCGTACTTACAAGGGTCACGCTGCAGACGACAAGAAAACACGTAGAAAATAAGGAGAACATAAATGGCAGAAATTACTTCAGCTAAAGCAATGGCTCGTACAGTGCGTGTTTCACCTCGTAAATCTCGTCTGGTTCTTGACAATATTCGTGGTAAAAACGTCGCTGACGCAATCGCAATCTTGAAATTTACTCCAAACAAAGCTGCTGGCATTATCGAAAAAGTTTTGAACTCTGCAATCGCTAATGCTGAAAACAACTTTGGTTTGAAAAAGCAAACTGGTAGTATCTGAAGCTTTCGCAAACGAAGGACCAACTATGAAAACGTTTCCGTCCGCGCGCTAAAGGTTCAGCTCACCAATCAACAAACGCACAAGCCACATCACTGTGGTCGTTGCAGAAAAATAAGGAGGTACATCGTGGGTCAAAAAGTACATCCAATTGGTATGCGTGTCGGCATCATCCGTGATTGGGATGCCAAATGGTATGCTGAAAAAGAATACGCGGATTACCTTCATGAAGATCTTGCAATCCGTAAAATTCGTTCAAAAAGAATTGGCTGACGCAGCGATTTCAACTATTGAAATTGAACGCGCAGTAAACAAAGTAAACGTTTCTCTTCACACTGCTAAACCAGGTATGGTTATCGGTAAAGGTGGAGCAAACGTTGATGCACTCCGTGCAAAACTCAACAAATTGACTGGAAAACAAGTCCACATCAACATCATCGAAATCAAGCGTCCTGACTTGGATGCGCATCTGGTTGGTGAAGGAATTGCTCGCCAGCTTGAGCAGCGTGTTGCTTTCCGTCGTCCTCAAAAACAAGCTATCCAACGTACAATGCGTGCAGGAGCTATAGGAATCAAAACTCAAGCATCAGGTCGTTTGAATGGTGCAGATATTGCCCGCAGCGAAGGTTACTCTGAGGAACTGTTCCGCTTCACACTCTTCGTGCGGATATTGATTACGCTTTGGGAAGAAGCTGATACTACTTACGGTAAACTGGGTGTTAAAGTCTGGATCTACCGTGGAGAAGTCCTTCCAGCTCGTAAAAACACTAAAGGAGGTAAATAACCAATGTTAGTACCTAAACGTGTTAAACACCGTCGCGAATTCCGTGGAAAAATGCGCGGTGAAGCTAAAGGCGGAAAAGAAGTAGCATTTGGAGAATATGGTCTTCAGCAACTACTCAGCCACTGGATCACTAACCGCCAAATCGAAGCTGCCCGTATCGCTAGGACTCGTTACATGAAACGTGGTGGTAAAGTTTGATTAAAATCTTCCCACACAAATCATACACTGCAAAAGCTATCGGTGTACGGATGGGATCTGGTAAAGGTGCTCTAGAAGGTTGGGTTGCACCAGTTAAGCGTGGCAAAGTAATGTTTGAAGTTGCTGGCGTTTCAGAAGAAATCGCTCGCGAAGCGCTTCGCCTTGCAAAGCCACAAAACTTCCCAGTTAAAATGTAAATTGTAAAAACGTGAAGCAGAATAAGGAGAAGGCATGAAACTTAATGAAGTAAAAGAATTTGTTAAAGAACTTGTGGTCTTTTTCTCAAGAAGAACTCGCGAAGCGTGAAAAATGAATTGAAGAAAGAATTGTTTGACCTTCGCTTTCCAAGCAGCTGCTGGCCAATTGGAGCAGACAGCTCGTTTTGAAAGAAGTGAAAAACAAATCGCTCGTATCAAAAACTGTTCAATCAGAAGTTAAATAATAGACTAGGGAAGGAGAATTTCAATGGAACGCAATAATCGTAAAGTTCTTGTCTGACGCGTTGTTTCTGACAAAATGGACAAAACAATCACAGTTGTAGTTGAAACCAAACGTAACCACCCAGTCTATGGTAAAACGTATTAACTACTCTAAGAAGTACAAAGCACATGACGAAAACAATGTTGCCAAAGAAGGCGATATCGTTCGTATCATGGAAACTCGTCCGCTTTCAGCTACAAAAACGCTTCCGTCTTGTAGAAGTCGTTGAAGAAGCGGTTATCATCTAATCAAACCAGAAAGGAGAAAAACTTAAATGATTCAAACAGAAACTCGTTTGAAAGTTGCTGACAACAGCGGCGCTCGCGAAATCTTGACAATCAAAAGTTCTTGGTGGCTCAGGACGTAAGTTCGCTAACATCGGTGATGTAATCGTTGCGTCTGTAAAAACAAGCTACTCCTGGTGGTGCGGTTAAGAAAGGTGACGTTGTAAAAAGCTGTTATCGTTCTGTACTAAATCAGGTGCTCTGTCGTAAAGATGGTTCATACATCAAATTTGACGAAAACGCTGCAGTCATCATCCGTGAAGACAAAACTCGTGGAACTCGTATCTTTCGGCCCAGTTGCTCGTGAATTGCGTGACGGCGGCTTCATGAAGATCGTATCATTGGCTCTAGAAGTACTTTTTAATCAAAATTAACAAACACAGTCCCCTGGCATAAAGTCAGGGTGCCCCTATGGGCGTAAGAATTAAGAGGAGAAATAAATGTTTGTAAAAAGGCGACAAAGTTCGCGTAATTGCTGGTAAAGACAAAGGGTGTAGAGCGCTTGTTGTTACAGCTCTTCCAAAAGTAAACAAAGTTGTTGTTGAAGGTGTAAACATCGTTAAGAAACACCAAAAGCCAAATAACGAAAACCCTCAAGGTGCTATCGTGGAAAAAGAAGCACCAATCCATGTGTCAAACGTTCAAGTTCTTGACAAAAATGGTGTTGCAGGACGTGTTGGCTACAAGTTTGTAGACGGCAAAAAAGTTCGTTACAATAAAAAATCAGGCGAAGTGCTTGACTAATCACGAAGGAAAGGAGAAGTATAATGGCAAATCGTTTAAAAGAAAAATATCTTAAAGAAGTAGTTCCTGCTTTGACTGAAAAGTTCAACTACTCATCTGTTATGGCTGTGCCAAAAGTGGATAAAATCGTTTTGAACATGGGTGTCGGTGACGCTGTATCAAACGCTAAAAACCTTGAAAAAGCTGCTGAAGAATTGGCTCTTATCTCAGGTCAAAAACCACTTATCACTAAAGCTAAAAAATCAATCGCCGGCTTCCGTCTTCGTGAAGGTGTAGCGATCGGTGCTAAAGTAACCCTTCGTGGCGAACGTATGTATGAATTCTTGGATAAATTGGTTTCAGTTTCTCTTCCACGTGTTCGTGACTTCCACGGTGTTCCAACAAAATCTTTTGATGGACGCGGAAACTACACACTTGGTGTGAAAGAACAATTGATCTTCCCAGAAATCAACTTTGATGACGTTGATAAGACTCGCGGTCTTGACATCGTTATCGTAACAACTGCTAACACTGACGAAGAGTCACGCGAATTGCTTACAGGCCTTGGAATGCCTTTTGCAAAATAATATAGGAGGTAAAACAAATGGCTAAAAAATCAATGATTGCTAAGAACAAACGCCCAGCTAAGTTCTCTACGCAAGCTTATACTCGTTGTGAAAAATGTGGTCGTCCACATTCCGTTTACCGCAAGTTTAAACTTTGCCGTGTTTGCTTCCGTGAATTAGCATACAAAGGACAAATCCCAGGCGTTACCAAAGCATCTTGGTAATATCATGATACAAAGAGCGTAACAACCACAGCAAAAATAGGAAATTTGGTGAAGGAGCGATGCTCCAAAACAAATTTATCTTTTTTGCCCAGGTTGTAGCTCGTGTTCAAATAAGAGTTATCTTATTTGAATGTGTCAATACAATCTGAGCCCAGCTCAATCATTAACTAGCAAGTGCAGCTTGCAAACTACTAGTAAGAGGAGAAATATAAAATGGTTATGACTGACCCAATTGCAGACTTTCTGACACGTATCCGTAATGCTAACCAAGCAAACCACGAAGTGCTTGAAGTGCCTGCATCAAACATCAAAAAAGGGATCGCTGAAATCCTGAAGCGTGAAGGTTTTGTAAAAAACGTTGAAATCATCGAAGATGACAAACAAGGCATCATCCGTGTATTCCTTAAATACGGACAAAATGGTGAAAAAGTTATCACTGGTTTGAAACGCGTTTCAAAACCAGGTCTGCGTGTTTACAAGAAACGCGAAGATCTTCCAAAAAGTTCTGAACGGACTTGAATTGCTATCCTTTCAACATCTGGAAGGTTTGCTGACTGATAAAGAAGCACGCCAAAAAGAATGTTGGTGGTGAGGTTATCGCTTACGTTTGGTAATATTTAGTTCCCAATTTCTTTGTGACTCTTCGTTATCGTCTCTTGCCTAACCCAAAGTTATGCCTGCGAGACGATGCCTAGATTCACTTTGAAATTGAAACCTAAATGTTCCTTTAAATTGAGAAATCGATTTAAGCCCCGTGAAAACTGGTCGCTTGCGGCCTGACAATCTAACAGGAGAATATATACATGTCACGTATTGGTAATAAAGTTATCGTGTTGCCTGCTGGTGTTGAAATCAGCAACAAAGACAACGTTGTAACTGTAAAAGGACCTAAAGGAGAACTGACTCGTGAGTTCTCAAAAGATATTGAAATCCGTGTGGAAGGAACTGAAGTAACGCTTCACCGTCCAAACGATTCAAAAGAAATGAAAACAATCCACGGAACAACTCTGTGCCCTTTTGAACAACATGGTTGTTGGTGTATCAGAAGGATTCAAGAAAGAACTTGAAATGCGGGGTTGGTTACCGTGCACAACTTCAAGGCAAAAACTTGTACTTTCAGTTGGTAAATCTCATCCAGACGAAGTAGAAGCACCAGAAGGCATCACTTTTGAACTTCCAAACCCAACAACTATCGTTGTCAGCGGAATTTCAAAAGAAGTAGTTGGACAAACTGCAGCTTACGTACGTAGCCTGCGTGCTCCAGAGCCATACAAAGGTAAAGGTATCCGCTACGTTGGTGAATTCGTTCGCCGTAAAGAAGGTAAAACTGGTAAATAATCTTGTCTGGCTGATTTTCTCAGCCAAGCAAGCTGTTTTCCAAGGTTGTGCATAAGCACAAGATTAAAATTAAGAGGTGAAAATTGTGATTACGAAACCAGATAAAAATAAAATCCGCCAAAAACGCCACCGTCGCGTTCGCGGAAAACTCTCTGGAACTGCTGATCGCCCACGTTTGAACGTATTCCGTTCTAATACAGGCATCTACGCTCAAGTGATTGATGACGTAGCGGGTGTAACGCTCGCAAGCGCTTCAACTCTTGACAAAGAAGTTTCAAAAGGAACTAAAACAGAACAAGCCGTTGTTGTTGGTAAGCTCGTTGCTGAACGTGCAGTTGCTAAAGGTATTTTGAAGTCGTCTTTCGACCGCGGTGGATATCTCTATCACGGACGTGTAAAAGCTTTGGCTGATGCAGCTCATGAAAAACGGATTGAAATTCTAAGAGGAGGACACTAGAAAATGGCATTTAAAGACAACGCAGTTGAACTTGAAGAACGTTTAGTTGCCATCAACCGTGTTACAAAAGTTGTTAAAGGTGGACGTCGTCTTCGCTTTGCAGCTCTTGTAGTTGTTGGTGACCGCAATGGTCGTGTTGGCTTCGGTACTGGTAAAGCTCAAGAAGTACCAGAAGCAATCCGCAAAGGCAGTTGAAGATGCGAAGAAGAATTTGATTGAAGTACCAATGGTTGGCACAACAACCCTCACGAAGTTCTTTCAGAATTTGGCGGAGCTAGAGTATTGCTTTGAGCCAGCTGTGGAGGGTTCTGGAGTTGCTGCCGGTGGTGCGGTTCGTGCCGTCATCGAGTTGGCAGGTGTAGCAGATGTTACATCTAAATCTCTTTGGCTCTAACACACCAATCAACATCGTTCGCGCAACTGTTGAAGGTTTGAAACAATTGAAAACGCGCTGGAAGAAGTTGCTGCCCTTCGTGGTATTTCAGTTTCTGACTTGGCATAAGAAAGGGGATAACATGGCTCAAATTAAAATTACTTTTGACTAAGTCTCCAATCGGACGCTTCCCGTCACAACGTAAAAACTGTTGTAGCACTTGGACTTGGCAAATTGAACAGCTCAGTTATCAAAGAAGATAATCCAGCAGTACGCGGTATGATTACTGCAGTATCACATTTGCTAACTGTTGAAGAAGCTAAACAAGCTTTGCTGGTTTAACAACTTTAAATTAAAAATACGTTAGGGGATGGGATTTTCTCAGTCCCCTAAAACTAAAATATATGTATAGGCGAGTTTATATAGGAGACACCTTTTTCTCCTATATGAGCGCTTAGCATTTTTGACAAAAGAGGAGAAATAATATAATGAAACTTCATGAATTACAACCTGCTGCAGGTTCTCGTAAAGTCCGCAACCGTGTTGGTCGGGTACTTCATCTGGTAACGGTAAAACATCTGGCCGTGGTCAAAAAAGGTCAAAAAGCTCGTAGCGGTGGCGGCGTTCGCCTTGGTTTTGAAGGTGGACAAACCCATTGTTCCGTCGTCTTCCAAAAACGTGGTTTCTGAACATCAACCGCAAAGAATATGCGATTGTTAACCTTGACCAACTGAACGCCTTTTGAAGATGGCGCTGAAGTAACACCAGTTGTTCTCATCGAAGCAGGTATTGTAAAAGCTGAAAAATCAGGTATCAAGATTCTTGGTAACGGAGAATTGACAAAAGAAATTGACTGTTAAGGCAGCTAAATTTCTAAATCAGCTGAAGAAGCTATCACTGCTAAAAAGGTGGTTCAGTGGAAGTCATCTAAGCGAGGTGACCCATGTTTTTCAAACTATTAAAAAGACGCATTTAAAATCAAACAGGTACGATCTAAGATTCTGTTCACGATTTTTATTATCTTAGTTTTTCCGTATCGGTACAACCATAACGGTTCCGGGGATTAATGCCAAAGCTCTTTAAGCAATTTGAATGATTTTGCCATTCTTGAATATGCTAAGCTTGGTCTCTGGTAACGCCATGCGCAACTTTCTCTGTCTTTTTGCACTTGAGTCAGTCTCACATCACAGCTTCTGATCGTTGTTCAGCTGCTGCAAAATGGACTTGCTTCCGAAGTTTGTAGAGGCAAGGCAAGGGAAGTGGGACGGAGGAAGCTGAATCAAGCTGACCTGTTATATCGCCCTAGTTTTTGGCCTTTGTGCAGGCAATTGGGATTACCGCTGGTTTTTGATACTCTCAAGAGCTAATCTGTCAGCAATCCCAATGTTCAGACCTACGCTTTTGATTTGCGTTCTTCTAGCAACTGGTTCAATGATTGTAACTTGGCTGGGTGAGCAGATTACAGACAAGGGTTACGGAAATGGCGTTTCCACGATTATCTTTTGCTGGTATCGTTTCAGCTATCCCTGATATGATTAAAGGTATCTATGAAGATTATTTTGTCAATATTCCTAGTGAACGTTTGACTTCATCCTTCATTTTTGTAGAATTTGACTGTGGCAGTCCCTGCTTATCATTTACTTTACAACCTTTGTACAGCAGGCTGAATATAAAAATTCCAATTCAGTATACGAAAGTAGCGAAGGGGCAACTCTTCTAGCTCCTATCTGCCACTGAAAGTCAATCCAGCTGGTGTTATTCCAGTAATCTTTTGCCAGCTCGATTACAGCTGCACCGGCAGCGATTTTCCAAGTTGTCAGTGCCTTGGCTATGACGCAGATTAGCTAAGACAGCTCAGTCACTTAGCAACAACGACCATTAGTGGCATGTTCATGTACGCCTTCCCTGATTGTCCTCTTTACATTCTTCTATACTTTTGTACAGATTAATCCAGAGAAGACAGCAGAAAATCTGCAAAAAGAGCTGGAGCCTACATTCCAGGTGTTCGTCCAGGTAAAGGAAACAGAAGACTACATGTCTAAGCTGCTTCGTCGTTTGGCAACAGTGGATCTCTCTTCCCAGGTTTCATTTATCCTGCCTATTTTGGCTAAAGATGTATTTGGATTGACAGATGCTGCTGTTTTGGAGGAACCAGTCTCTTAATCATCATCTCAACTGGTATTGAGGGAATGAAACAGCTAGAAGGCTACTTGCTGAAGAGAAAGTATGTCGGCTTTTATGGATACCTAGAGTAAGGGACTTTTTGAATAGCTTTTCAATGAGAAGCCTGTTCAGATAACCTTTCTTGAACTGAAAATAAACAAAATAAAAGGGGACAGAGTAGACTCACCCCCTTCTATTTTGTTTTTAAACGAGTTTATTAATCGGTTTAATAGATTGCTTTAAAAACAAAAAAGGAGACCAATCATGAATCTTTTGATTATGGGCTTACCAGGTGCTGGTAAAGGAACTCAAGCTGCTAAAAATCGTTGAGAACTTTCAATGTTGCGCATATTTCGACTGGAGATATGTTCCGTGCGGCGATTGCTAACCAAACAGAGATGGGCGTTTTAGCCAAGTCCTATATTGACAAAGGGCGAGTTGGTGCCAGATGAAGTCACAAACGGAATCGTTAAAGAACGCCTTTCACAGAACGACATCAAAGAAACAGGTTTCTTGTTGGATGGTTACCCACGTACGATTGAACAAGCACATGCCTTGGACCAAACTCTGACAGAGCTTGATTTGGCTTTTGATGGCGTTATCAATATCGAAGTGATCCCAACAGCTTGCTGGAGCGTTTGAGCGGTCGGATTATCCATCATGAAACAGGCGAAAACTCTTCCACAAGGTCTTCAATCCGCCAGCAGACTACAAGGAAGAGGATTATTACCAGCGTGAAGATGATAAGCCTGAGACGGTTAAACGTCGTTTGGATGTCAATATTGCTCAGGGTCAGCCGATTATTGATCACTATCGCAGAAAAGGTCTGGTCCATGATATTCAAGGAAATCAAGATATTAACGATGTCTTCTCAGCTATCGAAAAAGTCTTGACAAATTTGAAATAAAAGCGTTTTTCCTGCTTTGCAATATTTGACAAGTAGTGATACAATGAATTAGTTCTGACTTATAATTGTTACCTCTGTGCTCAGAGGGATCAAATCGAAATTTATGGAGGTACTTTTGCGTGGCAAAAGACGATGTGATTGAGGTTGAAGGCAAGGTAGTGATACAATGCCTAATGCAATGTTTACGGTTGAACTTGAAAATGGACATCAGATTTTAGCAACAGTTTCTGGTAAAATTCGTAAAAACTATATTCGTATTTTAGCGGGAGACCGTGTGACTGTAGAAATGAGTCCCTATGATTTGACACGTGGACGGATCACATACCGCTTTAAATAATCGAAAAACTTGGAGGAAAAATGAAAGTAAGACCATCGGTCAAACCAATCTGCGAATACTGTCAAAGTTATCGTCGTCAATGGTCGTAAGGCGGTACTTTGCCCAGCAAAATCCGAAAACACAAACAACGTCAAGGATAAGATAGAAAGGGAGAAAATGGCTCGTATTGTTGGAGTTGACATTCCAAATGACAAACGTGTAGTCGTTTCACTGACTTATGTGTGCCGGTATCGGACTCTCAACTTCTAAGAAAAATCTGGCAGCTGCTGGAGTTTCAGAAGACATCCGTGTAAAAAGATCTTACAATCGAACAAGAAGACGCTATCCGTCGAAGTAGATGCGATTAAAGTTGAAGGTGACCTTCGTCGTGAAGTAAACTTGAACATCAAACGTTTGATGGAAATCGGTTCATACCGTGGAATCCGTCACCGTCGTGACTTCCTGTCCGTGACAAAAACACTGGTAAAATAACGCCCGCACTGTAAAGGTAAAGCTGTTGCGATTGCAGGTAAGAAAAATAATATAAGGAGGTAAAAGTCTTGCTAAAACCAACACGTAAAACGTCGCGGAAGAAAACATATCGAATCCGGTATTGCTCGCTATTCACGCCAGCATTTAATAAACACTATTGTTATGATTACGGATGTGCATGGTAACGCGATTGCTTTGGTCATTCGCTGAGCTTCTGGATGAAGATTCGAATCTACACCATTTGCTGCCCAAATGGCATCTGAAGCAGCGCAAATCTGCACAGGAACACGGTCTGAAATCAGCTGAAGTTACTGTAAAAGGTCCAGGTTCCCTGGCTCGAGTCTGTATTCGTGCTCTGCTGCCGCTGGTCTTGAAGCAACAGCTATTCGTGATGTGACTCCTGTACCATTAGATAATGAAAAGTGCTCGTCCTCCAAAACGTCGCTGTATAATCACCCAACCGTTACACTTGCTTTTCGTAATGAGGAGGAGTATAGCAAATGATTGAGTTTGAAAACCAAATATAACAAAAATTGATGATAAAGATTATGGCAAGTTTGTAGTAGAGCCGCTTGAGCGTGGTTATGGTACAACACTGGGAAATTTCTCTTCGCCGTGTGCTTTTGGCTCACTCCAGGTGCTGCTGTTACTTCCACCATATTGAGCGTGTTTGCAACGAGTTTGATCAATTTCGGTGTCCGCGAAGACGTGATGCAAATTATTCTGAACGTCAGTGAATTGATGAAAATCTTACGTCCAAGACGAAAAGATTATTGAACTGATGCTGAAGGCCCAGCGAAGTAAACTCGCCGGAGACATTTTGACAGACAGTGATATTGAAATTATAAACCCCTGATCATTATCTCTTTACAATCGGAGAAGGCGTGCTTTAAGGCAACGATGACTGTCAACAGCGGTCGTAGTTATGTGCCTGCAGATGAAAAATAAGAAAGATGATGCACCAGTGGGAACACTTGCGGTGGATTCTATCTATACGCCAGTGACAAAAGTTAATTACCAGGTTGAGCCAGCTCGTGTTGGTAGCAACGATGGTTTTGACAAACTAACCCTTGAAATTTTTAACGAATGGAACAATTATTCCAGAAGATGCTTTTGGGACTTCAGCCCCGATCCTTACGGAACATTTGAATCTCTTCACTAATCTGACAGAAGAGCGTCAGACGTTATGAAGGAAGCAGAAAAAGACTTGATGACCGCATTTTGGAACGGACCATCGAAGAATTAGATTTGCCGTTCGCTCACAACTGATGAAAATGCAGGTATCAATACTGTATTTGATTTGACAGAAAAATCTGAGCCTGAAATGATGAAAGTTCGTAACTTAGGACGTAAGAGTCTGGAAGAAGTAAATTAAACTTGCTGATCTCGGTCTGGGGTTAAAAAACGATAAATAAAGGAGGAATACATGGCTTACCGTCAAACTAGGACGCACTAGTCAGCAACGTAAAAAGCGATGCTTCGTGATTTGACTACTGGATTTGCCGATCAACGAATCAATCGTGACAACTGAAGCTCGTGCCAAAGAAACCCGTAAAACAGTAGAAAAATGATTACATTGGGCAAACGGGACTTGCATCGCTCGTCGTCAAGCTGCAGCTTTTGTACGTAATGAAATCGCATCAGAAAACCATGATGAAGCAACAGAAAAGTATACTACAACCACTGCTCTTCAAAAATTGTCTTCTGAGATTGCACCACGCTACGCAGAGCGCAACGGTGGATATACTCGATCCTGGAAAACTGAACTGCGCCGTGGAGATGTTGCGCCAATGGCAATCATCGAATTAGTTTAAGATCATCAATCTTTTGCTGAGTGTTGTGAGATGGAATAGAAACTTATTCTTAGTCTAGCTCTGGCTACTGCTAGGATTCTTTTCCTAAAGGGAACACTCATCATATAGTTGGATAATAGGTAGACGCTTTGTTTACGAAATTGCTTAAGGCAAAACACCCTTGTAAGCAGTATGCGTGCATGAGGCTAGGAAAATACCTGAAATTTTGTTATAATACTTAACACTATCAAAAATTTATAGGAAATGGAAATGATGGATTCAATCCAAATTTTAAAAGAACGCTATTTAAAGAATATCAAAGAAAATCCAACTGTCTACATTGGCATTGAGAGAATTTCCTATTGTCAATAGCCAGGGCGGAGCGACTGATACAAAATGTGGCCAAGAATTTTGAAGCATCTATTGAAGAGTATGATTTTGAGTCGGAACGATTTGATAGAGATGGCAATCCCATCCAACTGAAATCTACTAAAATGAAGACAGGATTCTTTTTGAGGTCTCTACAATACTTGAATTTGTTGCTAAGGCTGGTGAGAATTCAGTTGAAGAGTTGCTTTCAAGAACTATCTGAACATTATTCAGCCAATTCTGCGCGAAGAAGACCATGAAATTCAAGGAGAAGGTATTCATCCTTTCTGGGCAGAAAATGATAATAGTCCAGTTAAGTATCCAAGATATGAAATGTTGATGCAGTATGAAGCTATGGGAAAAGAAATATGGATGGTCTGCACAATTATCCGGAATATGGCGCTGATTTGTGGAGTCATGCAGCTGGATGTCTCAAGAGAAAAATTATTTAATCTGTTATCAATGTCTTCAATCATGAAGCTGCTAAAGCCTATCTATTTGCCAATTCAGAGTTTTCAGATTCTTCTTTGGGATACAAAAATAGCTCGATATTTTCTGGGGAGCAATCGATGCATGGCATTTTACAGGAAAAGTGCAGAATTCAAAAGATTTTCAAACTGAAGATGAATTTTTGCATATCTTAACAGATCAGCACTTTACTGCCGAACGTGAGGGTAAATCCATATTTCTATCCGATAGCTGCTAATGAATACTATGATCCAGAACTATTAGTTTATAGCCCTCGGGTAGAGAAAGTAAACTTGACACCAAAGGAAGCAGACTTTCAAGAATCACAGAAGTTACCAGTATCAAGATTTGACGACACGACAGAGCGCTCGGAGCGTCTGCACCCAGCCTTTGATAAACACTTGCTGCTGCGTTATCTTGGCATTTTAGAAAACTTGGAGAATGTAAAAGTTTATTATGAAGATGTCTTCTTTTCAGCAGGAAGGTCGGAAATTACAGCTTTTAAGAGAGAAAAGCTAGAGATGACCGCAAAGTGAAAGAGAACATATTTATGAATT
>BNJU01005255.1_pt1 | contig 73634 bp, 98 predicted proteins | sample 8539281 | NCBI WGS metagenome assembly BNJU01 (sample SAMD00202456, study PRJDB9452) | human saliva metagenome | isolation source: human saliva | place: Japan
GGTTACGTATTGCTGTCGATTTACCAGAGCCAGACCACTCCATGATGGCAAACATAGTCGCTTCCTTTTTTCACAGTAAACAACTTTCTGTATTTAATGAAGGTCAAATGTTTTATGTAAATTTTTGTACTATAATTCAATAATGTCATAATAACTCTGCTTTTACTATCCCATTAATTGAGACTGAGCTTTGCGTCATTTCGATGCCGAGCCAGGCTGCTCAGATATCCTTTGGACCAGTTTCTTTTACTTGTTTGTTTCTTTTGCAAACATTTTCACAGTTTTGCTACTTTATCTTTCTGATATAGTGTACTTCTAAAAGAGTTGGTTCATAACAGTAACCTCACAAAGAGCTTTTGTAATCTTACATTTTTGTGAGATTGGATTATTTTCTGATATGAACTCAGTTTGATTAGTCACTGCACAAATTTTTAAGCAAAAGAAAAACGCCTTGATACCACAAAGGTCTAATACTTCAAATGAATAGTGTGGTATGTCAAAAGTTCAAACCTTCATTATCATTACACTGGTCTCAGCCTCTTTAATCTTACGTGGGCCAGTTCCATGCATTTTGCTGCTTTCGATGATCTTCCTCGTTGGCAAGATAGAGGCTAGGATGATGTATGAGATGATTCCAAGTCCGAAGTCGCGATTGTAAAGATGGCAAAATAAAGCGCACCAGAGTAACGTCAAGATCATTTATCAGAGAAGTCCAGCAAGTACTCCTGATATCATACGATTTCCTGTCTCATTTGTAAAAATTTTGTATTCTTAATTTGTCTCTTCGGATTTCTTAACTCTATAGCACTGCTTTCAGCGTTGCTACATCGGTCCTTAGGCCGATTTAGCAAGAGTGGAGCTTTCCACTGACAGAGACCACAACGATAACGCTTGTATCACGATCCGCTTTCTTTGATAGATTTGCTGACCAAAGACTGACAAGCATGAGACTAAGCTTGGCTGATTGAGACTTGACAGTAGGGAACAAAGCCCAGGCCCCGCCATACTTTCTCTTTAACAGTGCCTTTAAAAGGCTTTCATCTTATGTTTATACGCTTTGCCCTCATAGTAGTAGATGATAATGACAGAGTTCGTGACGGACAATCGAAAACCTATACAAGTTCTTGATAGACTTTTGGATTAAAATCAACGCACCTGCGGAAAGAATCGCCCACCTGTCGACCGTGAGCGGTATTCCATGAGCTTGGTGGCGTTTGGAAAGGTTTCCCAGTCTTCTAAAAGAAACTTGTCGAACGTAGTTAGTTAGATTCATCTAGAGATGCGCAGATTTACTGCTCGTTGGACATCAATCTTCTTCGAAAATGGTTACCAATCACCAACTGAAAGGACTTCGACTCGGATGTTTTGATGAATTTCTTGCTATGCGGAGATAGTGATCAGGCCATCCTCGTGAATACCAATGTCAACTAAAGCACTCGGGAGTCAACGACGTTACGGACAACGCCCTCAAAGCTACGGGCAGCTTTCAAGTCTTTTGATGTCAAGACATCCTGACGAAGGACTGGAGCATCAAAAGAATCACGAAATCACGACCGGGTTTTGAAGGTCCAATAATATCTTTTGAGGTTTTTGACCGAGTCTATTCTTTGGCCATTTCCTTGATGTTGATGAGTTTGGCTTGTGCTTCTTCATTTAAGTGCTGTGTCCAAACGTTTGAAGAGTTCCTTAACAGCAGCATAGTTTTCTGGGTGAACACCTGTGTTATCAGGATATTGCTACTTTCAGGGATACAGATGACCCACCTGTTGCTAAACGCTTTGCATAATCGAGGGACTTTCTCTTGATTTGGGCGCGTGAGTGATTTTACCTTCTTCTCGATCTGACGATATTTTTCGGATGTTTTGTTAAGCCCAGCTACATGAGCTGACTGCTGTGCAGACATTGACACCAGCGGTGCTAGACTGTATCAACAACAAAACTAGACTTTCAGTGTTTCTTTTTGACTAACATCAGTGCTGATATTGACCGACACCGATGGATTTGGGATCAATTTTAACCAATTCGGCAAGTGGGTCTTGCAAGCGACGACAATAGAAATAGAACAGTCAACGGTGCTCAGGAAACTGCCCGACGAGGGCAGGTTCACTGGCTAGACAGACAGATGCGCCGACTTTCTATTGACAAATGACGCAGCTGACGTCCGGAAAATCTACAGTACTGCTACAAAGGCTTCACTCTCACGACTAGCGGTACCGTTACCGTTGGCAATGATTTCAACACCATATTGGCCAATCAACTCTGCAAACTCTCTTTTGCTTCTTCAATCTGACCGAGCTGAAGCTGGTTTGACTGGATAAATGCCTGGGTCGTCAACATCTTTCCAGTCGCATCTACGACCGCAAACTGGCACCTGTACGACAGGCAGGGGTCAAATCCAGAACTACCACGCCCTGGTAGAGTGCAACAGGAGAAGATTTCGAAGGTTTCTTGGAGAAGAGTTGAATACCTTCTTCCGCCTTCTCTGTTAGTTCAGTACGACTACGACGCTCAATGGCTGGTAATACTCACAGATTGCTGAATAACTTGCGTCAGCCTGAGGCGTTCTTAACTTTTAAAACGAACACTAAAAAGAAAGATAGAATACGATCAATCAGCGTGCTCAAAGCCAATTTTCAAAAGTGCTGGCTTCTCACCACGATTAAAGGGCAAGCGTACGGTAACCCTGCATGTTGCAACTGTTTCTGAGAAATCGTAATAAATCTGAAAGACTTGTTTTCATCAAGACTCTCATCTTTGACTTGAGAGTAATCTTGGAGGCGTCTAAGTACCTCTTGATAGGTCATTGAACGTAAAGCATCCTCAGAAAAGCAGCAACCAAGATGTCTACAGCTCAACTACAGCCTCTTGAGGTTTCGAAACCTTCACAGACAAATGCTTCCTGCTTTCTTTTCTAGGTCAGAAAGCATTTTGTAAAATTAAACGAGCAAGAGGAAAAGTCCAGCCTCTACGCGCAATGGTTGCCTTGGTGCGACGTTTCTCCTTATAGGAAATGAGGTTCTTCACATCTGCAGAGTTTTTCAGCTGATAGAATTGCTTTCGACTCCTTAGTTAGCTTTGCCTTTGCTCTTTTGATTTTTGCTAAGACTGCTTTCACGGGTCATTTTAGAGCGCAGTTAAACTCTTATCGGGTCGATAATAGCCTTAATGGCTACCTCATCTAGACTTCCGGTCCTCTTTCGATAACGGGCGATAATCAAAGGGATAGTTGCTCCTTTGCTGCTGTCAAAAGACAAGACAGTATCAATCTGCTTTTAAAAGTTACTAAATCTTGGGGAAATTTTTCTTATATTTTTATCCATGAAACTATTATACCATAGGGAAGAAAAGCTGTTTTCTATTAATTTGGTGCTGTTTCACCAACTTTATAAGATAAAAGCCATGTTTATTTTAAAATCCAACTATTTCTTAGAAATAATGTATATAGTGTTGAAACTAAAAGAATCAGGTATGCCTTATGGCTGTTAAATTTACAACTGATGACTTGAATAAGATGTCTTCGAAGAATTCGCTAAACTCCCTCGACTTGAAAGCAGTAACATTTCCAGATGACAAAGAAAAGAAAGATAAGGCAGAAAAGATAGATGCACTCTTTTCAGTTTACCTTCTAGTGGGTACAAGCTGGCGCTATCTAACAATTATTATTAAACTGCCCTTGTGTCTTAATCAGTAGCATCATCTCTGGTATTAAGTCTATGTCACACCTGAGAAGGTTTTATAAATTTCTCCTAAAAATCGCTTGGGAGAATCTGGTAGCTTCATCGGTTTCCTCTTCCCTTCTTGCGAGTGTGGAATCGTTCCAATCATCAACCGCTTTTTAGAAAAAGTTCTAACGTCATACAGCGGCACCTTTTCTAGTAACAGCTCTATCATCAATCCTATCGTACTTTTTGCGAGCTTATTCAGCCTTTGGTAATTCAATTCAAATGGTTTTCCTGAGAGCTTTTGGGACGACCATTCTAGACGTTACTATGTTGGCGTGTCTTTCTTGGTTTTGTCTGGGAGGAACCTATCCAAAAGAAAACAGATTGGCTTGCCATGAGCATGATTTTTCTCACTTGACTAAAAGTCAAAAAATCCTTCAGGTATTCATTCAAGCTATTGATGAATTCTTTGATATGGGGCGTTACTTGGTCTTTGGCTGTCTTTTTGCGAGTATGGTCCAAGTCTATGTTCCAACACGGGTTCTGACATCTATCAGCGCAACACCACTACTTGCGATTGTTCTTCTGATGGTCTTATCTTTCCTACTATCCCTCTGTAGTGAAGCGGATGCCTTTATCGGATCTTTCTCTTCTATCAAGTTTTGGCTTTGCTCAGTGCTTGCCTTTCTGGTTATAGGTCACATGCTTGATGTCAGAACCTACTCATGATGAAGAATTATCTTAAAAACGCGCTTTTATTTGGCAATTCACGACAATTGTAACTCTTATTGTTCTTGCCTATTCTTATTCTAGTCGGGGTGATGCTATGATTCGATTTCTTTTATCTTATTTGGCTATTTTTATCTTAACCTTTATCTGCACCCTATCAGGTAAGCTAAATCAGTATAAACCCTCCACTACTCTTATCTGGCTTATATTACTATGTTTTTATCTTTGTTTACTAGCCATTGTTTCAGCCTATATTTTCTTTCAAGCGTTTGAAAGAACATAATCACTTACATAGTTTTTCAACCAAGCTTGCTAGTTTGCCTCTTAATTTTTGCCTTGTTAGTTGGATTTACCTTTTCAACTGTCACTCTGGATTCACAAACAGTATCGGCAAAGGATATTATTTCCCTTTGTCGGAAGGGAAACTGACAAGGCAATCCAAGCAAGTGAAGGGACGAGCAGCCAGTATCGAAGCCGGATACCAGTCGCTTTTATTCTACAGCAGCTCATGAAAAATATTATTCGGAAAAACTGCTGATAAATGCGCAGCTCAATCTAAGATATAGTTATCAATGATGAAAAATTACCTGGAAGTCATGGAAGCTATCTATGATTTTCCAAATGAATTTGAAGGTAAGAAATCGAGTTTACTGGTTTTGTATACAACGATCCAAATCTGCTTAATAGTCAATTTGTTTTTCGCTTTGGTATATGCACTGTATCGCTGATTCAGGAGTTTTTGGCCTTGACTGCAGGAAACACCAATCAATATGAAAATAACACCTGGGTGAAAGTCAAAGGCAAGATTAGCAATCACTACCACAAAGAACTCAACCAAAGTCCTCCCAACCCTTGAAGTCCAGTCCTTCATCAGTAGACAAACCAGAGAATCCTTATGTTTACAAAGAATTTCTGAAAAAGTAGCCTTAGCGGGCTACTTTTTGTTAATCAGGTTGAATGATTGATATATTCAAAATATTAGATTTCTGTATTTCAGAATTCTAATACTGTCTGTTTATCTATTTTTACTTATAGGATTTAAATATCCAAGCTAGATTTAGTATTAGTTCTAAATGAATGTTCAGAGATCCATTTGGTGTAGCTAGATAACCTTTCATCTGTTAGAGGTCTACTGCGATAGTTGCACACATATCTACCGCTTCTTCAACTGTTACAGAAAGACGATAACCATTTAACTGTAGAAATTTCACCAAAACGAAGAAAGCAGTTCGTTTATTGGCATTGGCAAAAACATGCTTCTTGATCAATTGGACAAATAGTATCGATCCCTTATCAAAAATTGTTGGATAAAGAGGTTTACCGAAGACAAATTGTTCTGGTAAATTGACAATCATTTAAGGCAGAAGGACTAACTGTTTGAATTTTTCATTAGGTGAATACCGTTGAATTGCTAAAGTATTGATTTTTTCAATTTGCTTTTCTGTCAGATAGACTGTCATTTTTCCACCAAAGCTTTGAAAACATCATCGTATTCGTCAAAAATTTTGTCCAAATTTAAGTCAAAGGCATCATCAGATACATAGGAAATCTGATGTCCAGACTCTTCGAGTAAAGATAATTTCACCACTTGGTAACACTCTGCTTCGTATTTTACACCACTTGAATATTGAATTCGCTTGAAATGGTAATGGTGATTAGATTTCCTTGTTATTTCTTGCTTTTACCATCTGATTTCCTTTGAGTACTTAACAAATAATTACCGTACATTACAATAACAGGATATCAGTCAGAATACTCCTGCATGAGAGATTTCTTCAAACAACTCATCCAGAATCCGAATAAGCATTTGGATCAGGCGCTTGGTGAGTCGTTCATTGCTTGACCACATCATGTCCATTTTCCCATAATTAACCTCAGTCACGACTTAATTCTTCAAGGAAAAATGATTGAGAAGCTTTTCCAGTCTCTTTTTGTTTATCCTTGATTACGCTATGTTCATTTTTATCAGATTTTCTAATACTGTCAAAATTATTATAGGTATCTACAGAAAAAGCCATCAGTAGGCTTTTTCCTCATCTGACAATATCTTTATACATGTCTGGTCTTCTGTCTCCTAAACAAGTCTCAATTTAGACGCTCGCTCTCCTTGTCAAGGTCATAAGTGGTTAAGAGGATGGCTTCATCTTGTCGTTCGGCTTGACTTAAAATAGCTCCTGTTTCATCGGTCATAAAGGATGAACCGTAGAAGTTTAGACTGGAATTTTGTCCCCCATTTTCTTCACAAGGAGTGACTTCTTCTAAACCATAGCGATTGGCTGCGATAACTGGGACAATATTTGCTGCCATGCCCTTGCACACACTACGTTGCCAATGACCACAACTATCTGTATCCAAAATAGGCTCTGAACCAATAGCTGTTGGATAAAAGAGCAATTCTGCACCATTTAACGCAAGGCAACGGGCTGTTTCAGGGAACCACTGATCCCAACAAATGCCAATACCAATCTTGGCATAGCGAGTATCCCAGACATTGAAACCAGTGTTTCCAGGAGTAAAGAAGAATTTCTCCTGATAATAATGGTCGTCTGGGATATGAGTCTTCCGATAAACGCCAAGCACTTCTCCATCAGCATCAATGACAGCAATAGAATTGTATAAGACATTACCATTTTTTTCATAGAAACTAATGGGTAAAACGACCTTTAGTTCCTTGGCAATCACTTTGAAATGCTGAATAGCCGTATTTTCTGATACCGACTGGGCATACTGGTAGTAGTCATACTGACGCTCCTGACAGAAATAGGGACGTTCAAATAATTCAGGCAAAAGAATAATTTGGGCTCCTTGCTCAGCAGCTTGTCGAACTAGGCGTTCAGCTGTTTGGATATTGGTTTCCACATCCTTGGCGCATTGCATCTGAATGGCTGCAACCGTTACATTTCTCATCTTTTTCTCCTATTCTGGAATTTGTTGGGTAATACAGTGGATATTTCCACCACCTAATAGAATATCTCTTGCAGGAATTCCGACAACTTCACGGTCTGGGAAACACTGAGTCAGAATATCCAAGGCCACTTGGTCGTTAGCATCCTGAAATTGCGGTACTAAGACAGATTTATTGGCGACATAAAAATTCACATGGGAAGCTGCTAGTCTTTCACCTGCATAACGCTCCTCTTCGCCTTCTTCATAAGTATAGCCCGGCAAATCCTCCTCTGTAACTACTTGATGAATAGCTGGGATTGGAAGTTTATGAATAGTGAAACTACGGCCTTTTGCATCAGTTTCCTTCTCTAAAAGAGCTAGATCTGCTGCAGACATGGCATACTGAGGATCATCTTGGTCGTCCGTCCGAGCTAAAACAAGCTCTGCAGGACCAACAAATGCTGCAACATTGTCGACGTGTTCATTTGTCTCGTCTTGATAAATACCGTAGGGCAACCAAATGACTTTTTCGGCACCAAGGCTCTCTAGTAAGGTCTTTTCAATCTCCTCTTTAGTCAGGTGAGGATTACGACCAGGACTGAGCAAACAACTTTCTGTGACAAGAATGGTTCCTTGACCGTCACTATGAATAGCTCCACCTTCCAGTACAAAAGGTTTGGCATCATAAACAGGTATCTCTAAAACTTCTGCAAAGCGACTGGCTACTTGGTCATCTGCTTCATAGTCTTGGTAAAGACCGTCGACAGCACCACCCCAGGCATTGAAAGACCAATCTACCGCCAACTTTTCCCTTTGATCATTGAGGAGAATGGTCGGACCTGTATCACGAGCCCAGGCATCATTTGTCTGAATATCTAGAATAAACAACATTGTATCCAAGATAGGATTGTGCTTCAGATAGATAGTCTTGCTCCACCAAAAGGTAAACTGTTTCCCCCTGAGCAATCGTTTTGATAATCTGGCTAAAAGTAGCTTTAGCGGCCTTGCCTTCAAAAGGCCAAGATCCGGGTCGAGTCGGCCATATCATGAGAGTTCCATGATGGGGTTCATACTCAGCTGGCATACGATAGCCTAATTTCTTTGGACTGTCCATCATGATAATCTCTCCTTAAAGTCTTGGTAGCCAAATGCTTTGACTAGACTGCACTCACCCTCTTTATCCATGAGATACAAACTTGGAAGTCCAATCCCGTTAAAGGTATTGTTTTTGACAAAGGAGTAGATTGCCATGTCTTCAAAATAGAGGCGATCACCAATTTCAATCGGTTTTTCAAAGCTGTAATCCCCAATGATATCCCCTGTCAGGCAAGTATTTGAAGAGAGTCTATAAGTATAAGGTTTTTCTTGCGCTTCAAATCCATCTCTCAATGGTGGGCGATAAGGCATCTCAAGGACATCTGGCATATGACAACTTGCTGAAGCATCTAACACCAAAGTCTCAATCCCGTTTTCAACAATATCCAAGACTTCTGTCGCTAGATAGCCCGCATTAAGGGCAATAGCTTCTCCAGGTTCGATATAGACATCAAGGTTATAGGTTTCTCGAATACGTTTAATCTCAGAGATCAGTAAGTCCACATCATAATCATCTCTCGTAATATGATGTCCACCACCCATATTGAGCCATTTAACTTGGTGCAAATAAGCTCCAAACTGCTCTTCTACTGCTTTCAAAGTCGTTTGTAAATCATCTGCCCCTTGCTCACAGAGAGTATGAAAATGAAGTCCGTCAACCAAATCCAATAAATCGCTTGGTATCTTATCTGAAGTCACTCCAAAACAAGAGCCCGGGGCACAAGGGTCATAAAGCGCGTGGTCACCCTGCGTTGAACATTGAGGATTGATGCGAAGACCCACACTGATACCAGCCTCACGACAACGCTGACCATACTTTCGAAGTTGTCTCTCTGAGTTAAAATCAATATGATCAGATATTTGCAGTAGCTCTTCCATATCTGATTCCTTGAAAGCAGGCGCAAATACATGGACTTCCCCCGGAAACTCTTCTCTAGCTAACTTGGCTTCATAGAGTCCACTAGCCGTCGTACCTGACAGATACTGACTAATCAAAGGATATGTTTTATAGAGGGAATAAGCCTTTTGAGCTAGCAAAACCTTACAGCCGGCTTTTCTTGAACCTCTTGTAGAATGCTACAATTTTCTTCTAGTTTTGCTAAATCAATGACATAGGCTGGCGTTGGTACTTGTTCTAATTTCATTAGTCCACCATTTGTGGATTTTCAACCACAACCCATGGCAAACCGTATTTATTTAAAGCTTCCATGAATGGGTCTGGATCCAACTCTTCAAGGTTATAAACTCCTGGTTGTTTCCAAGTACCATCCATCACTAATTTTGTCCCAATCATAGCTGGAACACCTGTTGTATAAGAAATGGCTTGTGAACCGACTTCTGCATAGCACTCCTGATGGTCGCACACATTGTAGATGTAGATGGTCTTTTCAACGCCATCTTTGACTCCTGTAAAGATACAACCGATATTTGTCTTTCCAACAGTACGTGGGCCAAGGCTTGCAGGATCTGGAAGCAAGGCTTTCAAGAATTGGATTGGTACGATTTCTTGTCCATTAAAATTAATAGCATCTGTACGAAGAAGCCCAACGTTTTCCAAGCATTTCATGTGCGTTAGATAAGATTGGCCAAAAGTCATAAAGAAGCGAATGCGTTTGACACCTGGAATATTCTTTGCTAATGATTCGATTTCTTCATGGTGGAGGAGATACATGTCTTTTTGACCAACTTGAGGGAAATCATACTCACGTTTGATAGACATAGCTTCGACTTCTACCCATTTTCCATCTTCCCAGTAAGAACCTGGTGCAGAAACCTCACGTAGATTGATTTCTGGGTTAAAGTTTGTCGCAAATGGATAACCGTGGTCACCACCATTACAGTCCAAAATGTCGATATAGTGGATTTCATCAAAATAGTGTTTGAGGGCGTATGCTGAAAAGACGCTTGTTACACCTGGGTCAAAACCAGAACCAAGAAGAGCTGTCAAGCCTGCTTCTTTGAATTTCTCTTGGTAAGCCCATTGCCATGAGTAGTCAAAGTAAGCTGTAAAACCAAGTTCCTTACAACGTTTCTCATAAATAGCACGCCATTCAGGGTCTTCTGTGTCCTCAGCCTCATAGTTGGCAGTATCGATATAGTGGACACCTGTTGCCAAACAAGCATCCATAATAGTCAAATCTTGGTATGGTAGAGCTACGTTCAAAACTGCTTCTGGTTTGTAGCTTTCAATCAAGGCAATCACTTCTTCTACCTTGTCAGCATCAAGAGCAGCTGTCTCAATCTTAGTATTTGTTTTACCTTCTAATTTAGCCTTCAAGTCATCACATTTTGACTTTGTACGGCTAGCAATCATAATCTCTTTAAAAGTTTCGCTATCTTGGCAAATCTTTGAAATAGCAACTTGGGCAACGCCCCCACATCCGATCACTAATAAACGACTCATTTTTTTCCTTCCTCTTCTTCTAAAATGTCTTCTACATACTTAGGCAACATGAAGGCCCCCACATGTAAGTTTGCAGTGTAATATTCCGTAAATAACTGGCGTTTTTTCCAGCCTTCCTTGTCAAAATCTTTGACAGGGTGATATTTTTTCGATGCAAATCCAAACAACCAATAGCCAGCAGGACTAGTTGGGATATGTGCCTGATAGACCCGGCTGATTGGAAAGGCTTGATTGACCTTGCGATGCATGCTTCGGCATGCTGACTCATCTTCGTCAAAGAAGGGACTACCATGCTGATAAATCATGATTCCGTCTTCTTTCAAAGCTCTATAGCTATTCCCGTAAAATTCCTTGGTAAAGAGCCCTTCCGTATGGCCAAATGGATCTGTCGCATCGTTGATGATGATGTCGTAATCATCTTCACAGTTTCTCAAAAATCTCAGTCCATTTTGGTAGTAAATGGTGACGCGAGGATCATCAAGTCCTGCAGCAAAATCTGGGAAATACTCACGACAGACCTCAACCAACATCTCATCTGGTTCTACAATATCGATTTGTTCCAATTCAGGATATAGTGTCAAAACCTGGGCAACACCACCGTCACCACCCCCAATAACCAATACTTTCTTTGGATTGGGATGGACAGCCATAGGAACGTGAACAGTCATTTCATTGTAGACAAAGTCATCTGCATCTGAAAACAAGACATGCCCATTTAAAATTAATACTTTCCCAAAAGCTGGGGTGTCCAAAACCTCGATATCCTGCCATTCACTTTGACCAGAATAAAGCTGTTTGGCTGTTCTCATTGTTAACTTGACATCTGGAGTATGAACTTCAGAAAACCATAAATCCATCTAGTTCTCCTTTCTTTCAATGACGTTGATATGATTGACCTCTGGATCTTCCGTTCCTTGGAGGGAACAACCACGTTCTTTTGCAAATTGGATATAATCAACAATTTCTCGTGTAATGCGTTCACCTGGCGCCAGAGTTGGGATCCCAGGAGGGTAACACATGACAAATTCCCCACAGACCTGACCAACGGACTCGTCCAAGGTTAAGCTTCTTCTATCTGCATAGAAGGCTTCCTGAGGAGACAGCACCAACTCAGGCTGGATATATTCTCCAGCGATTAAGTCCTTCCCATCTCGTGAGTATAGTCTCTTGATATCAGCCAAAGCACCTACCAAGCGCTCAATATCTTGGATACGGTCACCAATCGAAATGTAGGCTAAGATATTGCCGATATCACCAAACTCAATTTGAATGTCATATTCATCCCGTAAGAGATCATAAACTTCAATCCCTGTTAGACCAATCCCCTGAGTGTAAACCGACAGCTTGGTTACATCAAAATCACAAACTGACTCTCCGTCTATAAGTTCTTTTGAGTAGGCGTAGTAGCCGCCGATAGCATTGATTTCACGACGAGCATACTCAGATAACTCAATAACTTTTTCAAAGGACTCCTTACCACGAAGAGCAAGGTTTCTACGAGAAACATCTAGACTAGCCATTAGCAAGTAGGATGCTGATGTTGACTGTGTCAGGTTAATAATCTGACGTACGTACTCAGGATTCATCTGATCGCCAACTAAAAGAAGGGAACTTTGTGTCAAGCTACCACCGGACTTATGCATGGATACAGCTGACATATCTGCTCCTGCGTCCATAGCAGACAGAGGAAGTTTATCTGTAAAGTGCAGATGAGCACCGTGCGCCTCGTCTACTAAGACTTTCATTCCTGCGGCGTGTGCCATCTCTGTTAAACCCTTAAGATCTGAACAAATCCCATAATAGGTTGGATTGTTTATTAGGATAGCCTTGGCATCCGGATGGTCCTTAATAGCTTGTGCCACACGCTCATTTTCAAGCCCCAAAGCAATACCGATTTTTGGATCCACACTCATCTCGATATAGATAGGAATAGCTCCGCATAAAACAAGAGCATTAATAGCTGATTTATGTACGTTACGCGGAAGAATAATCTTATCTCCAGTTTTACAAGTGGAGAGAATCATGGTTTGAACAGATGATGTGGTCCCGCCAATCATTAAAAAGGCATGAGCAGCACCAAATGCTTCTGCCGCTAGTTCTTCTGCATCTCTGATAATCGAAATGGGGTGTCCTAGATTATCCAAAGGCTTCATAGAATTGACATCAATACCTACACATTTTTCCCCTAAAAGTTCCACTAATTCAGATTCTCTCATCACGTTTATGACCAGGTACATCGAAAGGTGCAATTCTCGTAACTTGACCAGTCCTTCATAAATAGGAGCTTGGTTTTGATTTAACATTATAGAGACATACTCCTTTAGCATAGTTTTACACCTCAACAACGCAAGGTGCTAGAGGATACTTATGAAAAAAGAGCAGGTTGGCACCTGCTCTACAATCTACTGACGTGTTTATGTTTGTTTCTTTTGAGTATGTCTGTTCCTGATGTTTCCTAACTCTCTAGTAGCAAATATTACGTACTTTATTGATCGTTTCACAAGATGACGTGTGCTTTCACCACACTAACAAATGTATACGAATTAGAACTAGTGTTCTAACATCAACTTATAAAAGTAGGCTTTTAACCCTATCAATAATGTGGCTTCTCAACCACGCTTCGGCATTCAACCCTGCCTGTCCGTAGGCATTTTTTACTCGGGATTATATTTGCTAGAAAAACATCTTCTCATTTTCTAAGCTTTTATAACTATATCATGTTTACACAAATTTGTAAAAGTATTTTGAGAAACTTTATAAATTATTTACATTTTTTTGTTCGTATTTTTACTATACCTAAAAAAATTGAAAAACTATTTTCAAATATGCCTTTAAATAATAAAATAGGAACTAAGTTTGGTAGCTCCTATTTTTCATATGATAATTTAAAAGATGATAAAAGTATACTAAGATAAAATGTTCCAATTTTTCATATTCTATAATTAAATTAGAGATTAGTCATTAAAAGAATACAAAGGAATATATGTTAATGTAATTGTATCATTAAAAATTAATCACATCAACCCAAATCTGGTATTTTTGACAGTGGAGGCATCTGAAAAGGTAGCCGCAAAGAGAGCCATCCTTAACCAAGTATTCTTCAATATCTTGATATTCTCCACGCTCTTCATAATCTGCCAAGACTTGCTCAGCGATTCCCATATCCATCAATTCTCGAGTCCCAACTGTACCCAAATAAGCACAATAATCTTGGCAACAGAAAGCCAATTTTCTCCTGCCAACTAGAGTAGCCCGGGGTCTGGCAAAAAAGAAGTTTATCTTTTTCTGGATTTGTTTGTCCTGACCACTCGGCGTCCTGGACAAATTCTGCATCAAATTTTTCTGCTGCTAGCCCGTTTGCGATGCAAAATGGACAAAGGTTTTCAATGTTGTCGATACAATAAGGGATCAAGTCATAATAAACATTGCTTTCTTTCCCACAAGATGGACAAACCTTTGCTTCTCCCTCTACAAAAGCTCCCGTTGCTAGAGGATCTGGATGGTAGATAAAATGTGGCAAAGACTGTGATAGCTCTGTTCTCTGCTTCTTCTCTCCTTTTCTTAGAGGACGAGGAAGGGCAAAACGATCGCCATGACTCTGACTCATTTCTTGTAAACGGCTCAGTTTCTTTATCTGTTTTCGATCAGGTTTGTATAATATTTCGGTAAATAAGCTATAGGCACTAGTGTAGAGACCCAATTGCTCATAGAGATCAACTAAGACCTTCTTCGCTTCTAAATCATCAGACTTAGCTAATTCATCAGCTAAGTCATAAAGAGCTGAGACACTTGATGGATTGCCCTCTTGGGCTATATATTGCTTCTTTAAAGTAATGTATTTTTGTAAATATGGATTCATAGGATTACCTTTCTAATGGAATATAAAAAAACCTTAACAAATAGTGACCAGGACATTTCCATTGAGTTCCAGAATCTTTTTGTAAAAGTCTTTCATTTTGACAAAGCTGGTTAAAATATCATCCTTGATTTCTTCCTCTTCCTCAAGATAATCCCAAATATTAGGATACAAGTCGGCCTTCTTACATGCTTCCATACTAAAGTCAGCCATAGCTCTGTCCATGTCAAAACTTTCTAAAGCTTCTACAATCTCGGCTATCTTGGTTTTTTCAGTATAGGCGATATATTCAGATACATCCTCTAGAGGAGTCACCCCTAAAACCGCTTCTCTCAAGGGATTATCATCCAAAAATTCTGAACTACTAAATCCTGTCATGACAAAGAAGAGCATCCCACATTTTGTCAATATCCATTAAGATATCATGAGTATCAGCGGAATCCTCAGCAAAGTCTAACAAGTCATCTTCTTGATTGGAAAGACCTTTTTATTTGTTCAAATTCATTATCTGCTAAATATTGATAATTGGCAATCATTCCCATGATTTTACTCCTTTGAATCAGTTAGTATCATACGGATATTTCTAGCTCTATTTCCCTAGAAAGTGCTATAATGGAGCTAACAAAATTGTTCTCTAGCAATTGAAAAACGGGGGAAGTAGTCATGCTCACTACTATTGTTTTAGGATTTTATGCTCTTTTCTTTCTATCCTTGTCCTTTACTATCTATCTCTATATTAGACTTGTAGTTGCGGTTAAAAAAGGCAAAGACATTCCCAAATGGATTTATAAACTTGGCCATGCTGTTCAAGGAAGAATTCACGTTGACTATGAAGAAATCACTGATGCTAATGCCCTTAAAGAGATTCATTGGTTCTTGCTAATCTATCTAATCGTAAATCTACTCGTATTGGCTGTCTTCTACTATCATGGTAATAGCTTTTCTCAAGCCATTTATGAATGTTTGAAAAAACAATTTTTTATCGTACTTGTTAGTATGGTTTTAAAAAGTATTGGTAAATTTGTTGTACTGGCTATAAGCAAAAACTTTCAAAACAGTCATGTCTATGCATCAACCAACGCTTTTATCGGGACAGCTTTTTTAACAAGTTATGTTTTTATGTTTTGCATGATGATGAGTGGCCTTCCAGCTCAACCTGTTCCAGTAAACATTCAAGATACTACTGTCATTATCGGTGAGACCAAGGCTTCCGAGCTTTTGGACCAAGGCTTTAGCTTCGAAGATAAAAATCCAGAGAGTTCCATCACCAATCCCAAAAACGACCACTTCTACTACGGTCAGCTTCTCGAAGTCAAGCGGGATAATCAGTCCTTTGGCTTTATGAGCCTTACTCCCACAGGTAAAGATACTGATCAGCTCAAAAATTGCGTCATCACCTATTACAGAACACCTAAGGATAACAATCAACTAGAAGAAATTTCCATCAATCATGTCAAGCTAGCAAATCTCAAGCTCCAAGACTTTCAAACACGAAAATTAATCGATATCTTTGAAGTCAATCCTGCTGATTATAATGTCTCTGATAAGGATCCAAACTTTATCCTAACCATCCAAACAGCAGATTACGACATCTGGAAAAGATACCGTATTGAAGCCAAGTTTAATACAGATGGTTCGATTGATAGCTATGGGGTCAGAGCCCAGCATAGCATGTGGGAATGATGGAGTGTCAGCTTTAGTCATTAGTAAGCATATAATCAAATAGATGAGCGTTTAGGCGTTCTACTTGATTTTATGCTTATTCATTTTTCTTGGAAAAATATTTGTAAGAATTTGTCGTAATTCTTGAGCTTCTTTTTCTGGAAGTTGACCTTCTTGTTCAGCAACAGCGTACAATTCCGGATACTCAAGAGAGATTCTCTTAATCGTACGCGTAATAGCATGTTTTCTAACAAAAAATGGAATCCGTTTAATCATATCTTGAGGGATTAGAGCGATAATCTTATCGGCTGTTTCCTTATCGCTAAGTTTAGAGAAAGTTAATCCCTTTTTAATCATTTCTTGTTCTTGTTTCGTAAAATCTTGTAATTCCATATGTCTATTCCTCATCTTCACTGACTTCCCAAATCTCTGCTTGGTAAGGTTCTCCGTCTTCATCGTATCGATTGATATAACCAATAAACCTTTCATTTTTTCTTGGTCTCTGCTGGTTTCCTTTGATAACCCAAATAGCCCATACTCCGCCCAAGACAATCATTATGAATGCCAGTACTACTTCCATTTCAATGCCTTCCTTTAGAATTGAACCCACTTATCATTATCCATAATAAATGGTTTAGCTAGACCTTCTCCTGTATAGTTTTCGTATTTTGTATCTAGATATTTGTAACAATCTTCCTTGGTTGCAAATTTGATGGCTTGATAAGGCTCTTCAAAAGTTAACTTTTCGACAAAGAGATAACCGTCCTCGCTTGGTACAAGAATACCGACATGGCCAATAAAGAGGATTGACCATCCAAGTCATCATGAACGACTACGGAGAAAGCATTCTCGCATTTTTCATTAAACTTGAATTGAAAAAGGAATTGTTCCATCTTTGCAGCATGCACCTTAACATCAGTCGTTGCTTCGGTCTTGACTCTTGAAAATAAAATATCAAAAGCATCCTTGTCTTCTGCATCAAAGACCTTACCTTTGTCAATGGCATCATTATCGACAAACAAGAGAGAATCATCTTTCTCTAATTTAGGAATTTCGATAGAATTTTTCAATAAACAATAACTGTTAATACGACAGTTGGTACCGACAAAATCACCCTTTTTAGGAGCCCAAAGATTGCTTATCTTTTCAACATCATAGTCTGTTTTGGTAAATGTAGAAAAATCCCCAGTTAAGCCTACTGAGCCGACAATCGCGTTGTAATCATTGACAAGGTTGAAAAATGCATCGACACTATCTTTATCCAAATGTGCAGCCAAGGCTTTTCGAACTTCTTCTGCACTCGGTTGATTGTTCAAATTGCTATAAGTTGCTTTCCAGGAAACCTGATTCGACTGTGATTGAGTCACTGAAGTTTCAGCAGTACTATCAGAAGTCTTTTGAGTTTGACTACAAGCTACTATGGTCAAAAGAAGTGTTGAGCAAAGACCAATAGTCGCTAATCTTTTAAATTTCATAGGCATTCCTTTTTTAAATAAAATTGTTGTTTAGAGTAAAAATCATTATTCTTTCGGTTGAGAATAGACCTCGATATGCTGACCTAGCACCTTGATTTCTACTGGTAGGTCATCAGATTTGTCACCATCAACATCCGTTTCTAATTCAGAATCAGAAGAAATTTTTGATATGACGAGCTTTTATATACTCGATATTATCATTTACGACGACATCCCCTTTTAATAAATCAGGGATAACTGACAATTTAGTAAGGATTGAGGCATCTTTTAAATATCAGAATATTGGCATAACCATCCTTGTCTTCATCAAAGATTTTTCTTGTCAGCAAAATAGTGGTAAGAAGAACCAAGACATGGCTGGCTGGGCCAATGTAATTTCCATTTTCTGTCTCTACTCTAATGTTAAATGCTTGATCTGTAACAACAGACTTCATGGTATTAATCGCATAGGCAAGCATGCCAAACTTTCGTTTTATCTTCTATCCCAACGTTGTGGATGGCTTCTGGCAGTGAACCAATACTAAAAATGTATCCGAAATAGTGCCCATTTGATTTTACCGATATCAATCTTATTCGTAGAATTAAAATCGAGTTCGTCAATGGCACCATCAATATCTTGATTGATTTCTAATAGTTTCGTGATGAGATTCCCAGTTCCTCCTGGAATAATCGCGAGTTTGGGAATGTAGTCTTTTTCAGCGATACCAGAGATGACTTCATTGACAGTCCCGTCTCCACCAAAAACAAGGACAGCATCATACTTCTCTTTAGAAGCTTCTTCTGCAAAGTTTGTGGCGTCTTGCGCTTTCTCCGTAATTTTAATTTCCACTTCTTCAAAATAGTCTCTAGCTTTTATTCTCCAGTTTTACCTTATAATCCAAAAGCTTTTTTTCGCCACCAGAGGTTGGATTGATGATTACCATAATTTTTTTCATTTGTTGTTCTCCTTAAAGATTTAAAAACAATATAGGTCAATTAAAAACCTTTTTTTGTTTCTCATTCACTTATTTGATGTCGTATTAGATAGATAGTTTTATATTGAGTTAAAAACTATACATATAGAACTATCTAAACTCATTGTACTTGATTCTAGTTTATTTAGCAAGTTTACAAGATGAGCATTAAAAAAACCAACCGATATTTCCTTTCGATTGGTTTATTAATTTGTGAAGAGTTTATAAGTTTAACTATACAAAAACTCTTCCATCGCTTCTTTCACATATCCCTCTACATCTTCAACCTCTACAAACAGCGGGTCTAAGTGGCATAGAAGTGCCAATCTTCGTTGCCTATTTTTCTATAAACAATAGCTTCACCGTCTTCACTTCCGAAAAAGTTTCTGTCGACTTGATATCCTTTGCTTTCTAAGAATGATTTTGCCTTACGGAATTTTGCTTCTCTTTCTTCGACATAGGCTTTTACTTCATCGTTGTTAACGACATAGGCATCGATTTTTGTAGCTCCTTCGATCACTTTATCGTTTTTAACGGATAGATTCGAAATTTCTTTCCAAATAATGTCCACATTTTCTTCGGGTTCAAACGAAAATCTAGATAAAGGGACAATATTTCCATTGAAGTCAATTTCCATATAATCCGGCAAGTGTGTCGGATTAAAATACTCCACTACAAACCCATCTTCTTTTTCTAAAGTATATCCAGGGATTTGAGCTACAAATTCTCGTCCTTCTTCTAAAGTCTCAAATAAGACTAAATCCTTTGAATAATTGTTTTGGTACAATTCTAATAGATACATCATTAATCCTTCCAATATTTGAAAAACCAACCGAGATTTAAGCGACTTACAAACTAATTATCTATCCTTAGTATACACATATATTTCATAACGAGGATATTTAACTATAGTTTATCCAGGATCCACATCTATAGAAGTTATTTTGTAACCATCCTCTTGGTACAAAAAAATTCTAATTGTAGGGTTAAATCTACTAATTCAGAATCGGAGGTCATCTGATATTCAACAGCAAAGCCAGTTTGATCATTAAATTCATAAACTTGTAGTTGAGAATACTCATAATTCGGATGGAAATTACATTCTACACCATATTCATCAATTTTATCAAAATCATTTTAATTGTAATGAATCGTCAATATATTCAAAGCAACTCTCTTACATCATCAACTTCTGAACCATCAACACAATCCATAATATCTCTATAATTATTTAGATGAATTGCTCTTAAAATCTTTTTAAGTACTTCAATTACTTTTTTTCTTCATTTTGGTAGTTTTTCTTTGTACTCAAAAATCATCGAATATTCCCATGACAATACTTCCTTTTTCTAAAATTTAAAATCCTTTTTCTTTACTAATTCTATTACTAGCCAATATAGTATAAATTAAAATAAGCAATAAAAAAATGATAATAAAAATAACATGACAACCAGTCTTACAACTTACTACTTTTCATATGATAATTTACAAATGTCTTTCCAGCCACTCTATCTTTTTAAAATCCTTATTGTTATTTTGTTCATTTCGATAAGAATCTTGGGAAGAAGCCTTGTAAATACTTAAAAACTGTTCCAAGCTTGGAAGACGAAAAGTGATACCTTCAATGTGAATAAGCTCTATATCCGATTCCGAAACTCCTGCAAAATCAGGTAAGGAATCGATACTTCCAAATTCAACACTCACTCGATCCTTTTTGAATTCATGCTCATGAATATCTATTAAGACGTAGCCTAAGTCTTTCATCACTTTCATTATCTTGTCCCAGTCATAAATTCTGAGATGATCAGGTGCTTCCCAACCTCTAGGGTCACCAGGCACATGAATGTCAATGTCAGACGGCCCTCAATTTTCTTTTCGTTCTAAATTCCAATCCCAAAGACCCCATCAGTGTCGGTGTAATTCCGACTCGATTTAAATGGAAACAAATGGTTTTAAATTCTTCAAATAAGAGACTCATGTTTACTCTAAGCCTTTCATATAAATGTTCGTTATTTCTACTTTATTCCCTTGAACAAAATCATCTTCATTTTTCTAGAGTGTATCCATTTATTTTGGATACAAATTCTTTTCCTTACTAATTCTATTACTTGCTAATATTGTATAAATTAAATAAGCTATAAAAATGATAATAAAAAGTAAGATTAATCTTCAACACAAAATAGAGATTTAACAAATTTGCGAACGCATGAAATAAAATACAATACCCCTACAGATTTCGTTTGATTTCGGTAAAGAAGTCCTAAAACAAAAACTTAAAAATAACGTATATATAAAAAAATAAAATAAAAAGGAAATCCTTGATGACTTTCTCCTACTATAAACCATAAAGGCAGATGCCAAATCCCCCAAATTGATCCTACAATCAAATTAGATTTCCAATAAGTATATTTTTATCAAGTAAGGGTTGTAGTATGCCTCTCCATCCTAGTTCTTCATGTCCACCACCGATTAATTGAATAAAGAATAGTGGCATTAGATAAATTGATACTCCGTTTAATTCTAAGGAAGATACAGAAAATAGTATCAAAATTGCTAACAAATGAATAATGAAATAAATACTACTATTTTTCTTTCTTACTAAATACAAAATGTTTAAATTTTTATATTATTCCTTTTCAAATAAAAGCCACTTGCAATAGCTGGTCCAAGTGCACCTACTATATGTAATGTTCTCCTATAATCGTTTCTAATCCCAAAAATATGAGATTGCGTAATTATGGCGAGAAGCCCCCATGTTATATAAGTAATTCCAAATGTAATATAAAGATAATTTTTTTAAATTCTTTTTGTCAATTTCTGTCATTTTATCTTCCTTATTTTGATTATTTTATATGTAATATTTGTTACTGCTTCTTAGTTGCTATCGATTATAACTACCTATATTCTATCACAAAAACTACAAAAAGCCTTACAATCAAGGCTTTTTCATTATTCCTTTGTTAAAAAGGTATTTACGCTTTTTTATCAGCAAAGCTACACTCGTCGGTTCGTTGTTACCTAATTGTTTCGTCGTAAACTCCTTACTCTACGACAGCTATCCCATGGGCAGATCGTCTGCTTCTACTTCTCGTTGCCTCAGCTCGTACAAGCAGTGATACCGTCTCAACATGTGGTGCTATTAAACTTCTATATTATAGAACGAAAGTGATAGAGTGTTTTATAAAATTATACTATAGAATGAAAGAGAATTACACACTCAACTCAAACAACTTATAAAACTCACCTCTCCTATCAATCAAGTCACAAAAAGAACCATCTTCAACAATGACGCCTGCTTTCATAAATAGAATTCTATCGTATCTTTTTCAAAATGTTTTCATTCAACTGTAGGGTTACTACAAGTGCAGTCAAATTTTGAATATCCAAGATTGAACTTTTCAATTTCAGTAGTTACTTGATTATCCAAAGACGAAGTAGCCTCATCCAATAATAAGATTGGTGTTTTTTTCGAATCAAGGCACGCGCAATACTAACTCTTTGTTTTTTGTCCACCAGATAGATTTGATCCATTCTCTCCACATAAAGTTTGTAGACCAGATTCATTTTCTAAAACATAACTTTCTAAACCTGACTGCTGCACAGCTTGCTATTTCCTCATCAGTGAAGAATTGATTAAGAGTAATATTTGCTCTTAAAGTATCATCAAAGATATAAACGTCTTGTTGAACAATAGTCATTAGGGTTATAAAGACTCTCTGCTGAAATAGCTTTGTATATCTTGATTATCAATTGAAATATGTCCACTTGTTACATCGTAAAAACGCAGCAATAGATTGAGTAGAGTTGATTTCCACTACCTGACATTCCTACAATTGCAATTTTTCCCTTTTTGAATCTTCAAAGATAAATGGTTAAAAATATTTTTTCTTCAGTATTAGGGTAAGAAAAGTCTATATTTGAAAAAGAAATAACATCATCGAAATATTCTTTTGTTTCACCAGTCTGAAGTTCTGTTACATCTTTTACCTCAAATGCATCTAGTGTTGCCTGACCTTCACGGAATTTACTTATTCCCATACCAACTTCATTTAGTGGCATTACTACAAAATTGACCAGTTGAACAATAGCTGTTACACTTCCAATTGTGGTATGGCCATTAAAAACAAGATACATTCCTCCACCAAAGGCTACCAAAAACAATCATCCCTGAAAGCTGCGAAATAACATTAGCTAAAACATCAAATTTCCCTTTTATAAAATTTATTTCATCAAATTTTTCACTTTCATGACTATAATCCTCACAGATAGACTCCTTTCACATTAAAAACTTTTGATAACAAGAAATCCTACTAAAAATATCTTTTAACCTTAGCTAAATACTTGATCTGCAATCATAGCACTATTTTTGTAGAGAGGCTGATTTTTTTGTCCAATAAATCCCTGAAATTATTATCGGAATAACACTAGCAATGATAACTAATAAAGTCAAAAACCACTACTCTATAAACATAGCTAGGAGTGAAAAATCATTAAGGAAAGGTTTTTTGAAATATTAAAATACTGGTGGAGATAATCTTGCTCAATTTTTCTTCATATTTTCGGTTAATACAGAAATAAACTTCCCTGATTTTTCCTTAGAAAATTCTCTATAATCGCTATCTAAAATAGATTGGAACACCTTTGTTTTTTTGTATCTTGACATGATTTGCCTAACTAGTTTTATTTTCTCAATCGAAAAAGATATAAAGTTCAGTCCTGCATAGATGAAAATAACACTAGCTCCTACTAGTACCGCTCTGAGTTAAGGCATCTTCATTTTGGGACATACCACTATCAATAATCCCTTTTAATAGAATAAGCAAAAAGCAATATTAGTTAAAGGAACCAGTATATTAAATATCATGAAAGCATAAAAAGCTCTTCTGATGATCCTTTATCAATTGTTTCATCCTTAATCTACCTCATAATTCTTAATTTCATTTAGAAAATGAGACATAAAAATATTCTTCTAAGTTAATATTCCTCTCCTAATCTCTTTCATAGAGACCTGTTCTACAATTTCTCCATTTTTGATAAAACCAATTTTATCTGCTATCTGTGAAACTTCCGATAATATATGACTCGATATTAGTATTGTAATTCCATGCTCCTTAGAAAGCGACAACAAAAGATTTCGAATTTCTTGAATTTCCTATTGGATCTAAACCATTGATTGGCTCATCTAAAATTAACAATTTAGGTTTTGTTAGAAAGGCACGAGCTAAACCAAGCCTTTGCCTCATTCCTAACGAAAAATCTTTTACTTTTTTAGTCGTATTCTTTAATCCGACCATTCTTAAGGCTCTTATTATATCTGATTCAATAATATTTTTCCCCATATACTGAGCGTGAATTTCAAAATTTCTTTTGCAGTGTAATTATCATAAAAATTGGTGATTCAATAATACTCCAATCTGACTTAATATTTCTACTCTGTGTTCTTGTAGATTTTTCCCAAAAATTTCAATACTACCTGATGTAATTGTTGATATGATAACATACATTTCATTAACGTTGTTTTTTTCCAGCACCATTCGGTCCTAAAAACCATAGATTTCTCCTTCAGCAATTTGAAGGTTGATACCACTTAAAATTTCTTCTTTATCAATTGTTTTTAAAAACTTCTTTTATTTCAACAATATTTCTCATTTTCTATCTCTCTTTCTATATCCAGTTTTAAATGCAAGAATTTTTTTCTCCCAGAGCATAAATACTAATTTATACAGTCTCTTTTTATAGAAATCATTAAGGAATTATCACTTTCCTTCAATTAAACTTAGGTATGCTACTTGATACTAATATCTTGTCTTGAAATATTAAAAATTGAAAATGAAGTAATCATTAAACTTATGAAAACTTGCAAATATCAAAAAGAATAAGTTATCAGCAATATTATTAGATAAACTTCCTGGACTTACATTTGAAAGTAATGCTGCTAAACCAAGTCCTGAAAGCATTGTTATAGCTGTTGAATGTTTTAATCATACCTAAAAACAAATGGTAGTAACCCTATTAGTACTAGTTGCAAACGTTATTCCAGCTGTTAATTAATTGACTAGCTGAGGATATAACTAGATTCAGTTACACAGCCATGAATCTAATGAATAATTGAATCACTAAATGTGCAGAAAATGGGCAATAAATGCTATTAGAATGACTGAAAGAATTTTTCCTCAAAGTAACTTTTATTTTTAGAAATAGGGTAAGAAAACAACTGAAAAATTGTTCTTCGTTTAAATTCATCAATAATAATCGTAGACAATAAATAAGATCTGAAAATTAAAAATGCTGCTTTTTGTAAATAAAGATGAAAACAATGAAGCTACAATTGCCCAACCTTCCCATTTTACCTGTAATTCTAATAACATTAGAATCCTGTCCAGTGAATTCTCCTAGTTTATTGTCAGCATCTAATCCCATAATAATGATTGCTGTAATACCTAACACTATAAAATATAGTACACAACCAGGCTAAAAAAATAATTTAGATTTAGAAACTTTATTTAATTCAATTTTAATAAGCGACAACATAGATTCTTTTCCTCCAAAGTGTAAATAAAGAGTAAACTATTCAAACTAATCTCGACAAATATTTAAAAATAAGCTTATTCTTTCAGACAATGCCACAATACATACTATCGGTATGTAAAGAATAAAAACAAACATACCCACGGTATGTATAATAGATTTTTAATAACACTCTTTAAAGTATGTTATTTTTTTAATTATAAATTATGTAAGATAATTCATTCAATCGATAATACATAGATAGAAATTAGTATTAACAAGAATGTCATGGACGACTTATTTACTATTTTTAAGTGATCGAATAAGTTGAAAATCACCTCCATCATTTCATCAGTAAATTAACTGTACCCCTAGACCTTCAAAAGTAAGTTTAATGAAATTCATTTTGCGCTTTAATTCTACTAATGAATAAACGGAAATTTTGAAAAGCCAATCCAAATATTTAGAGTTAAAACAATTAAATCTGCTAGCTCTTCTAGATATTCTGTTTTAATAGACCCATCTTCAACTCCTTCGTAAACTTTTTTCTAATTTCGGGTAAAAATCAGAAAATAGACCTAGATACTGCTCCCCTAACAAACGTGGACTTCTTAGCATGATTGAGGCAGAGTAAACGAGCCTTTTGGTGTTCAAAAATTAGAGAAAGAGTCCATCAAAGAATTTTTGTATTTTTTCTAATCCAGTATTTCCTCTCCAATTATAATTTAAAAATTTCTTGATTATTTTCAGCTAATGATTGTTTGCAGTATATCATATTTAGACTCAAAATGATGATAGATAACACCTTTTGTTAATCCACCCTAATCCATCTATGATATCTTGTATTGATGTATTATCAAAATCCTTTTTCTAAAAATAGATTTTTAGAGACCTCTAGTATTTTTCTAGTTTCATGTGAGTTTCTATTCCTTGCCATTTTTGTTTCCTTTTCTATCATACCAATGGTATGTAATTCTATTGTAGTGGAAGTAACTAATAATGTCAAGTTCTTTATTGAAAAATGCAAAAAAAGCCTTACAATCAAGGCTTTTCATTATTGATTCATACCAAATTTTCTACGCTTTTACCAGCAAAGCTACACACTCAACATGGTGCGTTTGAGGAAATAGATCCACCGGCTGGACTTTCTTCAATTCATAGCCTAACTCTTGATAGAGTTTGATATCACGCGCCATGGTTGCGACGTTACAGGAGATATAGGCGATTCTGTCAGCTCCTGTTTGCGCGCTTGCTTTGATAAAGCTTTCGGTCAAGCCCTTGCGTGGTGGGTCGACCAGAATGGCGGTTGGCTGAATTCCTTCCTTGAGCCAATTTTTCATGGCATTTTCTGCTGTATCACAGACATAGTGAGCATTGGTAATGCCATTTATACTAGCATTCTTCTGGCTATTTTCTACAGCTTCTGGAATGACCTCGACCCCATAAACTTCCTTGACATGCTTGGCAACTGATAAGCCAATGGTCCCAATTCCTGAGTAGGCGTCAATCACGACGTCATCTTCTCTTAAATCCGCAAAGTCAATAGCTGTCTGATAAAGCTTCTCTGCCATTTCAGTATTGACCTGGTAAAAGGCTGGTCCAGAGATTTGGAAGCTATTCCCCAACATTTGGTCCGTAATGTAATCTTGATCATAAAGCCTACGCCATTCTTTCCCGAAAATTGCATTGGTATTCTGGTCATTGATATTTTGCATGACAGACACAATCTCAGGAAATTGCTGGATCAGCTGTTCGATCAACTGGTCCACACGGAAAATCTTGGGACGAGTGGTGACCAAAATGACCATGATCTGACCTGAATGATGGCCACGACGTACAACAAGGTTTCGAATCAGACCAGACTGTTCCTTTTCATCATAGGGTTTTAAGTCATAGCGACGAAGCAAATCACGTAAAGCCACAATAACTTGGTCAATCACTGGATCTTGGATATAAAAATCTTCAAGAGGCATCAGATCATGAGAATTCTTACGGAAGAAACCAGTCTCTAGGACACCATTAACGCGACGAACAGGAACCTGAGCCTTGTTACGATACTTGACAGGATTTTCCATGCCAAGAGTATCAGCAACCTCTATATCCGTGATACCAGCAATCTTATAAAGACTATCTTTTACCTGCTTGGTTTTAAACTTGAGTTGCTCTGGATAAGCTAGATGCCCCAAGTCAGCAATGCCTGAACGTAGGTAAGACAAATCTAAGTCTTGATTACGATGTGGAGATTGCGTAAGGTATTCCTCAACTCTTACCAAAAGCCAATCTTCTTGTTGACTTTAAGGACTCGCATAAGGATCAGTCGGCAGAGCATTCTCTACAAAAAGACCAAGCCATATACCTTAGCAACACCTGCTCCTTCCATGAGTCAAATCGACAATCTCAACTTTCACAATATCATTTTTTCTTTAACATAATTTTTCACTTTCTATAAGCCGACAGACGGCAACAATCCCTGTTACCATCTATTATACCATGAATTGACCTAAGAACCAAAACTCTTGAAGAAATCTAGGATAGCTTGCCAAATTGAGCTTAGGATGTTTCCGCCGTCTTGAATAGCTTTATTGGCATCAAAGTTTAGATCGATATTACTAAAACTATCACCTGCTTGAGCAACAATGTTTTGTTTCAAATCTTTAAGAGTCTTTGTAAAGTCTTCGTTATTAAGAATATCGCTCTTTGAAAGATTGAATGCAAAGTTGATGATGACATTGACTTGGTTGCCTGTAACAACTTGATCCAGTTTATAGTTCTTTAAAGTATCTTCAACAATCTTACGAACATCATCTTCTGTAAGTTCACCCTTAGACTCTTTTAGCTCTTTAGCGATTGCTGCCCTTGATATCAGCAAGGGCTACGTTCAGCTTTATTAGCATCAGCCCGATTTTGTCCTTATTTTCATCATTGATGTCAGACAAGGCTTTTAACTCCTCCTGAGCCAAGTTTTTATTTTTCCTGAGGGCAACTTTAACACCATTAGACTCAAGGAATAGTAAATACCTGCTAAGGCACTTTCTACCAGTAACTGGAATTGGTGCCGCAACGGTGATACGCGTGCTCCACACCCAAGGTAACAGCCGCATTACGGTACATATCTGCGTTACTTTTAGTGATATTTTCAGGTGTCTCAATCTTGACCTCAGGGAGATTTTTCTCCCAATTTTTGAATTTTTGCTGATGAATAAAGTTGAAGACTTGAATCGTTTGCGACATTCATAATTTTTGAGTAGACATCTGGTGTCATGGTCTTCAAATCTTTAGTATCTTTTGAGGCATCATAGCCAAGTTTTTTAAGTGTTTGATTTTTGATCTTCCGTTAATGAAGAACCCAAGACGTACTCAGGTTGAACATAGGTTTCATCAATGACTTTTGAACATCAGTAGCTGCCTGGGCGCTTTGAAGTGTTGCAACTGCTAAAAGTACTGCAGCGCTAGTCAGAAAGAAATTTCTTTTCGCATGAGACGTTCCTCCTTTTCTACTCTAGCATATTAAAGTATCTCAGTTAGATAACTTATAAAAGCACCCAGAAAATTCTAGATGCTTAAAATAGATTAAAAATTTTCATGATATAGAGATTTAGCTGAACCTGTCTAGAGTAATAATAGTTTCCCCCATTGACATAAAGTTCTCCACCTTGAAAAATAGAAATGGGATTGATGTAGCGATAGGTTTTACCTGTTGTATTTCCTAATATAGGTGCAACTGTATCTCTGGAATATTGCTTAGCTAGTACAAGAGTATTCTTTTTCCCATTCTGCACGATAAAAATCGATATAAGCAGGTCCAAAGTTATAAGCTTGAATGGCTGTCCAGACATCCACTCCTTTTTCTTGAGCTAGATAGAGATTTTCTGTCAAGGTTTGAACACCTTGACGAATACTACTTGCATTATCGTTTATGGTATCAGTAGAGCCACTAGCAGATTCACTTGACTGCATCACGTCTCCCTTCTTTTACCCTTAGTTTTCTGTATAAATCATAGTGAGCACAAAGCTCTTCGTTTGCTGGAGCATCTCTTTTCATTCAAGATTTCACGAACCATCGGTTGATACGTCATGACTTGTTTGACATCCTGACGAATGAGATAGGCTTTTTGTATCCAGCGAAAAGGAAGACTGCTAGCACCAGCACTCTTCGTATGAATTTAAACATTATTTTATTTTTGAATATCCTCGATGTTTTTGATTAAGATAGAATAGGTTCCATTATCGTTTTGGATGAACTCAACAGATTCCGCATCTTGATAGACATTGTTTGGTATGATTAGTTCAATCCCGTTTGACAAGGAAAAGTTTCTGATTTTCAAATCTCTTCAACTGACGACTAGCATCAATCTCATCAAACTGTACAGGCTCTGGCACTGCTTCTTTGACCTGGTCAATAAAACTGAGACGAGCTGTTAGATTATTATCAAAGAGACTCATTCGCTAATTTTTCTGAGAGAGCTCATTGTTTTCCTAAGATTGTTGAAAATCGCAGATTTTACTTTTTGATTGAAATTGAAAAATCATCCCGTGTTAAAGGTTTCAGCAATTTTTCTGAGCAGTTTTTCAAGTTCCTTTGATTGATTTCTTAGGTGAAATCTGGTTGAGCTTGAATAAGATTCTCAGAAAAATAGTTTAAAAAGGCTCCATTGTACTTGATCCGTTTTTTTCAATCAGGTGATACTTGCGGGTTTTGAAGATTAACCACAAGGGCTTCATCAGCTCCAGTACCAAAACCCGGTAGATTATTCTGAGTCAGTTTGATTGGATTATCAACTCACCACCCTAGGTGTGTTAAGGTTTCTCGCAATGCAATTCGAAGGAAGGCAAAGTGTCCTACTCTTCTTTTGAAAACTGTACAAAGACTCAAATCGTTTGTCTTTTGATTTTCAGATACAGAGAATTCTCTTTCCAAAGATTGGCAATCGTCACAGATGTTTTCATTAAATCTTCTGTAATGTTGTTGGAAAAATGATTATCCTCTTCAAAAAATACCAGTTTTAGCATCATCAGAATACTACACGCTCCACTTTTTACGCAAGTATTCTTCTATTTTTGGAGTGATATTGAGAAACTTATCCGCTAGGAACAACTCTGTGTCATCAGGACTGAACTGATGGATAATGGCTTTCTTAATATAAAATATCCATAAAATATTAGTCCTCGTATAATGGGAAGGCATCCGTCAAGGTTCTGACTGCACTTCTCACTTCTTCTAAGACAGCTTGCTTTTCTGCATTCTTAGGGCTTTAATAATAAGTTCAGCAACTTGACGGCTTTTTTTCACCCAAAAGCCACGAGCAGTAATTGCTGCCGCTCCAATACGAATACCACTAGTCTTAAATGGTGACAAGGTTTCATAAGGGATAGAGTTCTTATTTAGGCAATATTAACTTCATCCAGCAAGTTTTGAGCTACTTTTTCCACTTTCTACAACCTTAGTAACATCCACTAGGAAGAGGTGGTTTTCAGTGCCACCAGAGATAATACGGAAATCAGGATCTTTCAGGAATACTTCAGCCTAGCCTTACTGTTCTTGATGACCTTAGCAGCATATTCTTTTGAAGGCTGGATCCAAAGACTTTTTGAAGGCAACAGCTTTAGCAGCAACAACATGCTCTAAAGGACCACCTTGGATACCCGGGAAAATAGCAGAATTAATCTTCTTAGCTAAGTCTTCATCATTGGTCAAAATCAAACCACCGCGTGGCCCACGAAGGGTTTTGTGGGTCGTTGTAGTTGTGATATGTGCGTATGGCACCGGGCTTGGGTGAAGACCAGCAGCAACCAAGCCAGCAATGTGGGCCATGTCGACCATGAGTTTTGCGCCCACAGCATCCGCACTCACGGAATTTTGAGAAATCATCATGTGGAGAATAGGCTGAGGCACCAGCAACGATAAGTTTTGGTTGCACTTCCTGGGCTTGTTTCAAGATGGCTTCAAAGTCCAATAGCTCTGTCTCCGGATCAACGCTATATGAAACGAAGTTATAGGTTTGACCTGAGAAACTTACAGGAGCTCCGTGAGTCAAGTGCCCACCCGCAGCTAAATCCATCCCCATAACTATATCACCTGGTTCAATCAAGGCCATGTATGCTGCACAGTTAGCTTGACTTCCTGAGTGAGGTTGGACATTGGCAAATCTAGCACCAAAGATTTCTTTTCTGAACGTTCAATAGCTAGACTTTCGATAACATCCACCACATCAGTACCACCATAGTAACGACGTCCAGGATATCCTTCAGCATATTTATTAGTCAAGATAGAAACCTGCGCTGCCATTACAGCCTTAGATACAACGTTCTCTGAAGCAATTAATTCAATATTATTTTGTTGGCGTTCTTCTTCTTTAGCAATAGCATTCCAAAAGTTCTGCGTCATAAGCTTTTAAAAATCATCTTTATCAAAAATCATAGCTTTTTTCTCCTTTAATTAACTTTAATAAATCGTTTCTGCACTTTATCACAAGTATAACCAACTCTTTCATAAAATGCATGAGCACCAAGACGATGGTCTGCAGAGTGTTTAAACGCATAAACTTGTAGCCACTGTTTTTCTGCTTCCTGTTCCAACTTGGAGCAAAACTTTACTCGATGCCCTTACCTTTGTGTTTGAGGCAAAATCAGCTAAAAGCTAGGATGTTAAAACCCTTGTTTTTGAATAAAGGATTCATAAACCTCAGCATGAACATAACCAGTAAGTCATGGCTGACGGTTCCTCAAACCCCAGTAGGAAGTGATGGGGGTCTTGAGACAACTTTAGCTAGTTGACCAGCTGCTCAGGGCTAAAAATCATAACCTAAAGTCTTTGTTAATCTCATGAATCGATGCAACATCTGTTGCTTTCAAAGCACGTAGCATATCATACCTCCTCAAAAAGAATTTCAGGTATCTTGGCAAGGATATCTTCTCGAGTTATCGAACCTTGGCGTAGAATTCTTGTCTTACAAGCAGTCAAACTCTAAATAGTCGAATCTTGACCTGTTGAAAAAGCATCATCTTCTATTCCCAAAACCTCTTGTCCAAAGTCTTTTAAAATTTCTTTAAAGCTAACACCGCTTGTATGTCCTGAAATATTTGCAGACGGGCCGATTAAGGGACCAAACTCACGAATCAATTCTAGTGTGACAGGATGATTCGGCATGCGAAATCCAACAGTCGTTAAGTCTGAATTGACCCAGTAAGGGACCTTGTCATTAGCTTCTAGGATAATGGTCAATGGACCAGGAAGAAAACTATCAACAAGTTTTTGTAAATAAGGTGGCTGATTCTTTGAAAAGTTCAAGATATCGTCTAGATGAGCGACATTGAGATTGAGAGCCTTATCTCTAGGGCGACGTTTGAGCTGATAAACGTGGTCAACAGCTTTTTTAATTAGTGCTTTTGCAAAGAGACCATAAACTGTTTCGGTCGGCAAAACTACTGCTCCACCTTTTTCCAACTCTTGCTTAATTTTCTCCATCATCAATGACTACCATCCTATCTTGGCCAAATTGGTCTTTGAACATTCGAACTCGTTTCTCGGGAAAATTTTTTCTGAAGAGATCCGGTACACTTTGACCTTGTTTGTAGCCAATTTCAAGATAAATATTACCACCATCATTTAGATAGTCCTTGGAATCTTCCAGCGATTCTACGGTAGATAGCTAGGCTATCCTGTCAGCAAAGAGTGCCAATGTGGTTCTGAATGCAGAGACATTCTTTCAACTACCTCATCTGCTCGGAGAAATGTATGGTGGATTGGATACAATTATATCATATTTTGCAGAAATTTCTGGAGAAACAGTCAGATTTGATAAAAGAGAGATTTAGATTTTTGAGCCTTGGCATTCTCCAACGATAAGTCTAAAGCATCCTGTGAAATATCCGCAGCTGTAACCGACCAATCTGGCCTATTTTTAGCTACAAAGGGCAATTGCTCCGCTTCCTGTTCCGATATCTCAGTACTTTAAGATTTTTCTCAGATTCTCAGTCAAAATGAGTTCCCACTAACTCTTCTGTCTCTGGGCGGGGAATCAAAACCCTGCTCATCTACTTTTTAATTGCATCCTCAAAAAAATCAGCAGTGACCATAATGTACTGGGCAGGTATATGATGTGCTAATTTCTTGTAAATTTCTCCACAAATTGCTTCTCTTCCTCTGTTACTTTTTGCTGAAGAGTAAAGATGAAGTCTGTAAAGATAGATTTTTAGGTTACGATAGACAAAGGAGAGGCTTTCTGCTTCTCTCCTTGTACTATCAACTTTTCCTCAAAAATCTTTAAAAATTTGAGCTAATTTCATTATTTGTTTAATTTCTTCCAATTTTGTGTTTTGGTCATAAAGAACTAGGCATTCACAACTTCATCCAATTTTACCAGCTAAAATTGTATCAAGTTTTTTGTAGAGTAAGGCTCGATACGATGGTCTGTTACACGGTTTTTGTAGGGAAGTTATAAGTACGGATACGCTCTGAACGGTCACCAGTACCGATAGTAGACTTACGTTCAGCATCTGTTCATCTTGGGCACTCTGCAAAAGTGGTCCGCACACGCGCACGAATGATCTTCATGGCCTTCTCACGGTTTTTCTGTTGGGTACGTTCTTCCTGCATCTCAACCTTTGATATTGGTTGAAGGGCGGGGAACGATACGAACGGCAGTCGCAACTTTGTTGACGTTCTGTCCACCAGCACCCGATGCGTGGTAAATATCAACACGAAGGTCTTTTGGATCAATATCGTACTCTACTCTTCTACCTCAGGCATGACAAGGACAGTTGCTGTCGAAGTATGAACACGACCTTGGCTTTTCTGTCACAGGGACACGTTGCACACGGTGGCACCTGACCTCGTACTTTGAGCTTTGAGTATACAGACTGACCTGGAAAACCATGGCAACCACTTTTGAAAACCGCCAACACCGTTCATAGATGCTTCCATAACTCTCAAAAGCGCCAGCCTTGGGCTTTCAGCATACTTCTGGTACATTGTTAGAAGGTCACCAGCAAAAAGTGCTGCCTCATCTCCACCAGCAGCTCCACTGATTTCAAGGATGATGTTCTTATCATCGTTTGGATCTTTTGGAAAGAAGCAAGATTTTCAATTTTTCTTCGTACTCTTCTTTTTCTGCCTTAGCATCCTTCAATTCTTGCTGGCCATTTCTTCCAAGTCAGCATCTCCGCCTGACTCTTTAATCATTTCCTCAGCATCAACGATGTTTGGAGGACTTGTTTGTATTCATCGTGGCTAGTTACGGTATCACGAGTGAAGCTTCCTCTTTGAAAGCTCCATGAAACGCTTTGTATCAGAGACTACATCAGGGTCGCTCAGTCATTCTCCCCAACTCTTCATAACGGTCTTTACAGCTGTAGTTGATCATAGATATTCATTCTTATTGATCTCCTATTGATTTCAGGGCAAAATAATGTTTACGGCAAAACTGAGATATAGGTTTCATTACCACCCATCTGCGATTTGTTCACCTTCATAAGTAGGTTTTCCATCTAGCGTACGTAGTACCATGGTCGCCTTTTTCTTACAATACTGACAGATGGTTTTGATCTCATCAATTTTATCATGCTAATAAACAATAGATGTTTAGATCCTTCGAACAGCTCATTGCGAAAGTCATTCTTCAAACCAAATGCCATAACAGGTATGTCTAACTCATCGACGATACGAGCTAAATCGTAAACATGATGACGCTTCAGAAACTGGGCCTCATCGACAAGAACACGTAGGGCTTTTCTAGGTAAGTCTCGAATAAACCCAAAAATATCCGTAGTATCATCGATAGACTAGCGGCTGGTCGCTTCGTGCCAATCCGACTCGAGACTATAGCCTCATACCGTCTCTTGTATCCAGAGCCGAAGTCATAATCACAACTCCCTTTCCTGCTCCTCATAGTTATAGGCTACCTTGAGAATCTCGATGGTCTTTCCTGAATTCATGGTCCCATAACGATAATACTAACTGTGCTAGTGTTTCTATTTCACGTCCATTCTAATTTTCTGCCACATTCTAGTATATCATATTTTCAAAAGCTTTAAACGGCAAAAGTGTGGTAAAATGAAGAAAATCAAAAACTAGTGGATAAGCTATTATGCCATTTGTACGCATCGATTTATTTGAAGGGCGCACTGCTCGAGCAAAAAGAAAGCCCTCAGCAAAGGAAGTAACTGAAGCTGTGGTTCGTAACACTGGTGCACCACAATCTGCTGTTCATGTCATCATCAACGATATGCCTGAAGGAACTTACTTCCCGCAAGGAATGCGCACTCAAGTAAAAGCTTTAAGCGATCTGCTTAGGCTTTTCTTTATAAGTAAGCATCCGTTGAATAAAAACCTTTATTTTTGTTACAATTTTAAGAGATATTAGTAAATAAAAGGCTTCAATTTTTTAAAAAGGAATTAACATGATTACAAGTGAATTTGATACCATTGCTGCAATCTCGACACCGCTTGGTGAAGGGGGCTATTGGGATTGTTCGTTTAAGCTGAACGGATAGTTTTACAATTGCCCAGAAAATCTTTAAAGGCAAGGACTTGAGTAAGGTTATAGCTACACTCTAAACTACGGACACATCGTTGATCCTCAGACAGGTAAGGTTATGGACAGAGGTCATGGTTGGTGCTATGAAATTCCAGACCTTCACTCGTGAAGACATTATCGAGATTAACACTCATGGTGAATCGCCGTAACCAATGAAAATTCTCCAACTGGCTATCCGCGAAGGTGCTCGCTTGGCAGAGCCTGGTGAATTTACCAAGCGTGCCTTCTTGAACGGTCGTGTCGACTTGACTCAGGCTGAAGCTGTCATGGATATTATTCGCGCCAAGACAGACAAGGCTATGAATATTGCTGGTCAAACAGTTAGATGGCTCCTTTCTGAGCTTAATAACAATACTCGTCAGGAGATTCCTCAACACACTTGCACAGTTGAGGTTAATATCGACTATCTCTGAGTATGACGATGTGGAAGAGGCTACTACTGCTGTTGTCCGTGAAAAGACTTTAGAATTTGAACAATTATTGACCAATCTTCTAAAGACAGCACGCCGTGGGAAGATCCTCCGTGAAGGGATTTCAACGGCCATCATCGGTCGCCCCAACGTTGGGAAGTCAAGTCTACTTAATAACCTTCTACGGGAAGATAAGGCAATTGTAACTGATATTGCGGTACTCACGAGATGTCATCGAAGAATACGTCAACATCAACGGGTGCCACTGAAATTGATTGATACTGCTGGTATCCGTGAAACAGATGATATCGTCGAGCAGATCGGGGTTGAGCGCTCCAAAAAAGCCCTCAGGAAGCTGACTGGTACTACTTGTCTTAAACGCCAGTGAACCTCTAACTGCCCAGGACCGACAACTTCTCGAAATTAGTCAAGATACCAACCGCATTATTCTTCCTCAACAAGACTGATTTACCAGAAGTGATTGAAACTGCTGAGCTTCCAGATGATGTCATCACATTTCAGTCCTCAAAAATCAGAATATAGATAAAATCGAGGAACGCATCAACAACCTCTTCTTTGAAAAATGCTGGCTTGGTCAGAACAAGATGCTACTTTACTTATCAAATGCCCGTCATATTTCATTAATTGAAAAGTCAGTTGAAAGTCTCAAGCAGTTAATGAAGGTCTGAACTCGGTATGCCAGCTGATTTACTTCAAGTTGATTTGACTACGTACTTGGGAAATTCTTGAGAAATCACCGAGATGCAGCGCCAGATGAACTCATTACACAGTTGTTCAGCCAGTTTTGTTTGGGTAACAAGAAAAACTAGGTCAAAAATGCTAATCACCTAAAAAGAGGTTGGGACAAAAAGATCCCTGACCTCACTTTTTATTATCAATCATACCTGACGCTGTAGCTTTATTGAACTTTTCTGTTCGTCTTTTAGACCCAAAAAGCTCCTAATCATCCTCGCGAGGCTGGGACTACGAAATCAAGACTTTGTCTATCGATTTCTGTCCCACCGCCTTTCTTTTCACCTTTCTAAGCTATATCCTGCCTAGCAGATATTTGAAACAAACCTTACCTGTTCTTTTCACTATTTTTACTTAGTCTTTGGGTAATTTTGCCAGCTTTTTCAAGCATTTTTGATTAAATAAGGCATCTTGACATTTTTCATGACCTTTTTTCTCAATTAATTTTTGACAAATTCTCCAGCATTTGTAAAGTCTTAGTGATTCATCTAAAATATTCTTAGTTTCATCCGAAGGGACTAATTCATCAAAGGTCTCTTCTTCTAGGGAGCAATTCTCTAAATTCTTTTTATGTTCGTTAGCTCGGACAATATTGACCAAGGCATCAATCAAACGAGAATCAGTATTTGGCATTGGTGGACGATGGTAGTTCACACCAATTCCTGACACAGTCAAGACATTCCACATCGTTGTCAAACAAAAACTTCAATGTGTTCACTAATAAAAACCAATAGGTACAAAAATATAATGCTCTGGATGTTCTTCCTGTTCTCTAAGATATTCCAAGATATCTGGTTTTTTATCCAAGGAATACCAATATCACTTTCACTCTGCCAAGTGTTGGTATATTGCTCTGGTTTCAAGGCTAATTTCTCAGCAATTAACTTGCTATTTTCGAAAATCTGGTCGATATAGGGATCACCAAAATCCAAGGCAAAAATGGGCACACTGTGGGCAGAAAAGATGACTTTAAATCTATCCTGTTTCACCTTTTCTTTTTAAAAATCTTAGTACTTCAGCTGCCCAATAGTTTAAGAGGGCTTCTTCTTGATACCAGTCTCTTAATAACTAAAAACTGAATTTGTTTGCTTTCCAGAAACTTTTCGTACCCCATGACAGAGTAAAAGGAATAGTGTGGTTCCAAAATCAAGCAAATACACTTTTCAATTCCATCTGCTTCCATTTGCCGAATCACATCTGGAATAAAGGGTTTTGAAAATTTATTGGCAAAATAGACACTATATTCATTCCCAATCTAGCTTCTACTAAGGAAACTTCTTCACGGGTAATTTTTGAAGTGGAGTTCTCAATTCGAACATAATTATCATAAAGTGTTTGAATCTCGTGGATCTTGAGGTCGAACTCCACGACGAATGTTGGTAAAAGTCGGCTACCCTTCAAAGGTAATCTCTTCTGGGAGAACCAAATGTCATCATTAAAATCGCTTTTTCATCTCTACATCCTTGTGATATTTTTATCTTATTGTATCACTAAAGTTGCCATAAGTAAACGCTAACATAAGGATGTTATCTCCTTCTGACTTTTGTTTTTCTCATCTTTCTATGATACAATGGTTTTGACAAAGAAGGAAAAAGGAGTTACGATGAAATATCCAACATTGTTGGAGCGTTTTTGACTTATGTCAAAGTCAATACACGTTCTGATGAACATTCAACCACTACACCAAGTACCCAAAGTCAAGTAGACTTCGCAACCAATGTCCTCATCCCTGAGATGAAACGTGTTGGTTTGCAAAATGTTTACTACCTACCAAACGGTTTTGCTATCGGAACCTTACCAGCTAACGACCCAAGTTTGACTCATAAGATCGGTTTTTATCTCCACATGGATACAGCTGATTTTAATGCTGAAGGCGTCAATCCTCAGGTTATTGAAAACTACGACGGTGGAGTTATCGAACTTGGGAATTCAGATTTCAAACTTGATCCAGCTGATTTTAAGAGCTTAGAGAAATATCCGGCCAAACTTTTGATTACAACGGACTGGAACTACATTGCTCGGTGCCGATGACAAATCTGGTATCGCTGAAATCATGACAGCTATCGAATACTTGACTGCTCACCCTGAGATTAAACACTGTGAAATCCGTGTTGGACTGGCCCTGATGAAGAAATCGGAGTTGGTGCCAATAAATTTGATGCAGAGGACTTCAATGTTGACTTTGCTTATACAGTCGACGGTGGCCCTCTTGGGGAATTGCAATACGAAACCTTCTCTGCTGCAGGTGCAGAACTTCACTTCCAAGGTCGTAATGTTCATCCAGGAACTGCTAAAGGGCAAATGGTCAATGCTCTCCAATTAGCCATCGAGTTCCACAACCAACTCCCAGCTGGTGACCGACCAGAATTGACTGAGGGTTATCAAGGTTTCTACCATCTCATGGATGTGAAACAGGTACTGTTGAGGAAGCGCGTGCAGCTACATCATTCGTGACTTTGAAAAGAAAGCTTTTGAAGCGCGTAAAGTTGCCATGCAAGCTATTGCTGATAAGATGAACCAAGAACTTGGTAGTGATCGTGTAACCTTGACTTTGACAGACCAGTACTACAACATGAAAGAAGTCATTGAAAAGGATATGACTCCAATCACCATCGCTAAAGCAGTCATGGAAAGTCTTGATATTACACCAATTATCGAGCCTATCCGCGGTGGAACAGACGGTTCTAAAATTTCCTTTATGGAATTCACACCAAATATCTTCGCCGGTGGTGAAAATATGCATGGTCGTTTTGAATACGTTAGTCTACAAACAATGGAGCGTGCAGTTGATACCATCATTGGTATCGTATCTCATAAAGACTAAAAAGACGAGGTAGCTAAGCTACTTGTCTTTTTTAGTCTGCGACTTTTTCTGCTGTTGTTTTCAGAAGTATTTCTGTTGTTGTCTGCACTGATCTAGCTTCTACTTGCTCACTCAGTGCTTGCTTGACCTGGTGTTTTGTTTTGCTTTCAACAGGTGTTTTCTTGGCTGGCGTTGCTTTTAGATCTAAGCTCTTGATTTAACAAGACTATTTCTGGGCAACTGCTAGAAGAGCCTGCTTATCCTTACTTGCTGCTGCTAGTTTATCAAATAGAGCATCTACTTTTTCAAAGTCCGCATCAGAACCATTATTCATTTCCAAATAAGTATGGAGAGCAATGACACCGTTATAGAGTTTTTGGTAAAGAACTAAAACCTCTGGGTCTTGTTTCGAATTATCACGTTCATTTTGGATTGTTAGTGAAATACGTTTCAAGAGATCTTGAACCTGTGTATTTAATTCATCAAGGTCTGCGTCTTCTTTATCCAAAGCAGCCTTTAAGATTTTTCACTTCGTCAGAGAGTGAAGCTTTAACCCCTTCCTCATTGACTTGATTCACTAATTCTTCAGCTTTTGTTAGTAACTCTTCTACTTGCCCTTTTAAGACATGGTTACTTTGTTCCTCAGGTTTGAGATCATCATACAAACCTTTCAAGAACTCATAGACTGCAGTTTTAGCACTATGTCCATCCACTTTTTCTGTATCTAAGATTGTTTCGAAGCTTTTGCTTGCAACTGGCCTCATTTTTCAGTGCTCCTCTACTTCCAGTTTTGTTTGATAGATTTCTGGGAAGAGTTTGTTCGAGTCAGTTGCCTTAGGAAGGATTGTGACTGATAAAAGTGTCCACGTTAGGTTGGCAACTTTTATCTCGTAACTTGTCATTCAAGCGACCGTCAGATAGATGTTGGTAGAAAATACTTTGATGTATTCTACTGTTGTAACTCCAGTACGGTCATTAAAATCTTGCAAAGTTTGTAACTTAGCTTCAACTGCATCTAAACCTGCTTCATCTTGGGCTAGCTTATTTTTCTTGAAGCTGAGTCAATAAATCCTTCTTAGGAAGTCCATAAGCATCTGTGTCTAAGGTATTAATCTTATCTACTAAAGCTTGATATTTCTTGTCTAAAGGACTGATTTCTGTTGGTTTGACACTTGAGTCAATGTGAATATACTGCTTATCAAACAAATCCAAAGCTGCCAAATATCCTGCGGTAGAGTTAGTTGAGAGTTTTTTCATATTTTCAGAGAATTGACCCAAGGCAAGCTCAATTTGTCTTTGAAGAATTGGTTTATCTTTATAGACTTCACGACTCTCTGCCAAGAGTTGATCAATCTTATACTGGACTGCTTTTTCATCAAAAGCACCTGGTTGGTAGTTGGATTGCAAGGCAGGAATCTTATGTTTCAAAGCCACTTCATAGCCTTTAGTTTGTACTTTGATGTAGTGATTATGATCACCGTGAGGAATGACAAAGCTACCATTTTCCACCTGCAAACTATATGGAGAGACACCATCACGAAGTGCAGTTGTATAGAGTTCGTTTAGGAAATCAAGCTCTGCATCTCCTGTTTGAAGCGGAATACGAACGTGTTCCTTACGAACAGCGTAAGGGTGAATGTGAGTTGGGTCATAGTCTTGATCAGGATTACCAAATACAAAGAATCCATTTGAGATACGAATGGCTTCTAGCGGTACACCGTAGGTCTTAGCAATGTACTCCATTTTTTCTTTATCACTGGCATCTCTAGAAAATGCTTCTACATCTTTTGCAAGAGGTTTAACAGACTCAGTTTTATGACTGTTTAAATGTTCTTGAGCAGCTTTAATCTGATCTTTTGTTAAATCTTTTTTAAAGAAATAGTGGTTATGATCTCCATGAGAAACGACAAATCCTTTTTCATCTTCACTTATCACCCGATCTGCTGCAAAACCATGATCGTGCTCTTCCTCATGATGGTGTTCTTCTGGTTTCTGACTACTATGGTTATCTGGTTGGTTTCTGAATGTTTATTTCGCACAAGTGATCTTGTGCGGCCTTGATTTGAGCAGGGGATAAATCTTTTTAAAGAAGTAATGATTGTGATCGCCATGGCTCATAACAAAACCTTCTGAATCTTCACTTATAATTCTATTTGCATCAAAACCATGATCGTGTTCCTCTTCTTCATGGTGAACATGTGGTAACGGATTAGTTGGTGTAGAATTAGAAGGACTTTCTAAGCTTGGAGTGTTAGATTGTGCTTGATGATCATAAGAGATGATTTAGGGATATAGTGATAGTGGTCCCCTATGTCGTACGATATAAGCATCGCCAGTATCTCTGACAATATCATTAGGGTTAAAGACATAACCATCATCTGCTGCAGAAACACCATTATTCGGTGTCAGTGACAAGGGTTGACTGAGAGCTGAACTATTGCCAGATAAATAAGCTTTTGCGGCAGCTAATTCACCCGCTGACAGATCACTCTTAGGAATATAATGGAAGTGTCCTCCGTAGGGAACGATATACATCTCCTGTATCCTCAATGATATCAGAAGCGTTAAAAACATAACCGTCATCAGTTGTATAACGTCCTTGAGCTCTAGCTGCCACTACTTCCTTTAGAATCATGGTCAGATGTGTGCTCTTGTTTTTGTTTTTTCAATTTGTTCTTGGTACTGAATATTTTCAGCTTGACTAGACTTTTTAGGTAGACATAATATTTTCCATCAACTTTGATGATGTAACCACCTTTAATTTCGTTAACGATGTGTTCATCACGCAATTGATAACTTGGATCTTTCATGACTAGTTCTTCACTAAAAATCGCATCGAAAGGAACTTTCACCATTATAGTAATGGAAATGGTTCCGTGAGAAGTCACATATCTCGATCAGTAATTTTCACAACAATTTGTTCTGGCCTCAATGCCTTCCTTTTTGCTAACTTGATCAGGAGTCAAATTTTTTCGTTCTTTTTAGACTCATTGTTTTTCCCATCAACATAAGATACACGATTATCTTTCCTTCTTCTCTGCTTCTTGGTGCTGATTTAAACATAAGCACAAACACTAAGCGCTATAACTACTGCTGATCCAGCTAAATATTTCTTTGTTTTATTCATAATTTCTCATTTCAATTCTTCTGCTAGTATTGTAATATCCTTCTTCAAATTATCTAAATAAGACTTATCATTTTGTGGGTCTGCCTCTAAAGGATTGAGAGTTTTAAGACTCACACCTGTTGACTTGATAAGCGTTTCAGCTACTTTAGACGAAGCGTTGCTCTCTGTAAAAAAATAGTTTTAACTTTATAGGTCTTAACAAATTCTTGTATTTCAGTCAGTTGTCTTGGGCTTGGTTCTTGATCAGGAGAAATACCAGCAATACCAAGTTGCTTCAAGTCAAATCTCTTTGCTAAATAAGAAAAAGCAGTGTGTTGTGTCACAAACGTTCTTTTGCTCCACTTTTCATCGAAGATAGGTTTATATTTATGTTGTTAACTCATGAGCTTGATCAACAAAACTTTCGCATTCGACTGATATATTTCTTTATTCTCACTATCTAATTCGATAATTTATCAGCAATAATTTGTGCTTTCCTCAGCTACCCTTTTCAGGGTCTAAACCAAGTATGGGGATCATAAAGACTTTCTCATCCACACCTTTTCCTACTTCTATATCTTCTAAGCCAGATACTCTATCCAAGGTCATACCCTCAGATGCTTCTAGGGACCTTAACCTTGACTTTTGTAGACTTGGGTCTAGACTACCCGCCCAAGACTCTAAGGTATGAGAATGATAAACAAATACATCCGCATCGTAGATAGCTGCAATATCATTTGCTGATGGTTCATAAGAATGAATGCCTGAACTAGACTGAATCATTCTTACATCATTTAGTTCACCCTGAAACTGCTTTTACCATAGCATATACAGGATAAAAACTGGTAACTATTTTCATGCCATGAGATTCTTTGACATCATTTTTGCTTATCTTGACTACAAGCTCCTAGCAAGTACCGAAGATAGCATACATATTAGTATTTTTCTTTTTCACTAGAACTCCTTAACTAGTATTTAACCATTTAATTAACTAGTAAACATTCTACTCCAAAAATTTACGATGTCAAGTGTTGAGGCTCTGATTTTTATAAGATTTTTTTATAAAAAAGCACCGATTTTCGGTGCTTTAATACTAAACCCTAGATGAATATCTGGGAATTTTTCTATTAGTAACTCCCAAAAATTCTTCCAATTGTTCTTGAACCGTTCTAGTAGTCCGAATAGTCATGTTATGCTTCTTAGTACTGTTCTCACGAATGTAGCACAGTTGATAGACTTTATTTGTAAAACCATAGCGATGGTAACTATTTTCAATAGGTAAATCTGATCAACTTCTCTTAAGTCAACAGTTTGAGTCCCTTTAAAGTAGGTAATCAAGTGGTTTTTATATAAGATTATTTTCAGATCTTGATCATAATAGTCAACTTGGTCGGCAATACCTACAAGATTACCCTGAAGCTCGGGATAGGGTCTGATATAATTCATTATAAGATACTATGGATCTTTTTTACGAAGAATAAAGGCTGCAACAGCTGTAAATATACCCATTCCTCCAAAAATTGCTGCCCAATGATATAATACTAACCATCACGTGAATGTTCAGCCAAGCTAATATATATACTTGTATTCATGTTAAGATCACAGTAGAATTATGATCCAAAATAGAATCAATAAAACCAGATAAGTCTATAATTCTATTATTACGTGAGGTATTCATATTTGTACTTAGTGGTTGTAATTGTGTTCCCAACAAAGTCCCTGGATTATCAGCTAAAGTTTCGGCAGTAGCCTGCTCGATTAACTTCTTAACCTCAGCATCATTTCTTTAGCCTCAACTACTGCATACTTACTTCTCCTTCTTGACTATATTGAACAAGATAAAACAACGCTTCCACCATCAACATCACCAATAACTTCTGGGTAAAATGTCATAGATAGTCATTTTTACTTGTTTACCAGATTCATTATTTGTCGCAAAAACAGTTGTCGGATTTTTATGCAAATTCCATAGAAATCCCATCGAATAGCTATGTGAAAAGAAATAATGAGAGAATAAGACCTGAGATGAATCCTTGTCTCGTTTTTCCTTAAACATTATAGACTCCTTTAGTTTGATATTTAAAATTAAAATCAAACCAAAATTTATTATTCAATATTAGTAGTTATTCATTGATGGCGGCATAATTTTTAAAAATTTTAAAGAAGAAATAAAAAGCTCGAATTTTCATTCGAACTTCATTTTTATTTTCTTGCCGCTTTTTCATCTTCTTTGAGTTGTTTGACCAGTTGTTCAATGCCGTCAAATTTTACCATATCTCAGATACGATCTAACCAATATACGGTCACTGTTTCGCCATAAATATCTTCATCAAAATCAAAGATATTCACTTCAAAACGCTCTTCCTCTCCATCAAAAGTAACGTTCTTCCCGACACTGGCCATTCCTCGATAGAGTTTTCTCTTGATTTCGATATCAACGGTATAGACACCATCTGCCGGCATATAAGTACGATCCAAAAGAACAAGATTAGCAGTGGGATAGCCAATTGTACGTCCACGGGCATTACCATGTACGACAATTCCTTTTGTTGGAAGAGGACTTCCTAGTAACTGACCAGCTTCTTTTACATCGCCCTCAAGGATAGCTTGTCGAATACGGGTAGAGCTAATTTTCCCATTTTCATCTTCTACAGCAGGAACTACAACTACATCTCCATCAAAGATTTCTTTTAAATCTTCTGCTGATTTTCTATCAGAACCCAAACTATAGTCAAATCCAACCACAATGGTATCTGCTTTAACTTCTTTGACAAAGGTATCTACAAAATCTTGAGCTGTCATATTTGCAATACGACTTGAAAAATCCATCAGATAGAGATTTTCGACGCCAGCTCTTTTAAGCTTACGCTCACGTTCCTCTGCATTTAGAATATGAAGAAGATTCTCTAGCGAATAAGAATTTAGGTTAATTTTGGTGATTCATGGAAAGTGATTAAAGCAACACTCAATCTTTTTTTAGCAGCTATTTCACCAGCAATGCTAAATAATTTTTGATGCCCTAGGTGAATACCGTCAAAATATCCCAATACAAGGACGGTTGAACCTGGTGTTGCAATGTCTTTTTCAGTTTTTATAGGTATTATTACAATCATAGTCATATTATACCAAAAAGAAGAAGGCATTCAAAATATTACGAATTTAAAAAGACTATAAGGTGCTTTAACTTCTTTTCTTAATTGCTCAAGAGTTTCGATGTTATATTTGTCCATAACTTTTGGTAGATTATCAATGATATCAGGACAAGCGTAAGGATTGGTAAAGTTTGCTGTTCCAACACCAATAGCTGAGGCACCAGCTAAGTACATTTCTATTGCAGCTTCAGCTGAATCAACCCCTCCCATCCCAATGATTGGGAGATTCGTTGTTTGAGCTACTTGACGGATTAGTTTAAGAGCTACCGGAAAGACTGCAGGCCCAGACATACCTCCTGTCCCATTTGCGATAATCGGCTTTCTAGTTTTAAGATCAAAGCGCATACCAACAAGGGTATTGATCATAGTGAGGCCACTAGCACCTGCGTCCTCTACTGCTTTTGCGATGGTCACGATATCAGTTACACTTGGTGTCAATTTAACGTAAACTGGCACATCTGATGCCCCTACGGCTGCTTTTACCACATCATAAGCTAAATCTGGGTCTTGCCCAATCAAAAGTCCGTGATTCCCATGATCGACGTTTGGACAAGAAATATTGAGCTCAATGGCTTTCACGTTAGGTGCCTTGGAAATACCACTAGAAACGGTTGAGTATTCTGTTTTGAAAATCCAGCAACATTTGCGATTATAGGGAGATTAGGATACTCTTTTGCAACCAAGGTAATTTTTTCTCAGAGAGAACGGCATCTAGTCCTGGATTTTGTAGACCAATGGCATTCAGCATACCAGCAGGTGTTTCTGCCACTCGTGGAGTAGGATTACCAAAGCGTGGTTCAAGGGTTGTAGCTTTAATCATGATAGATCCTAAAAGAGCCAAATCATAGTATTTGGCATACTCTTGTCCGAAACCAAAACAGCCTGAAGCAGGAATGATAGGATTCTTTAACTCTAAGCCTGGTAGAGAGACTTGTAATCGGTTTATAGTCATGATACTCTCCTTATAAAACAACAGTTCCTGTTTTAAATACAGGCCCATCTTCACACACACGTTGACTAACTGTTTCACTATCTGGTACTTTCAATACGCAAGCGTAGCAAGCCCCCATGCCACAGGCCATACGAGATTCTAGAGATAGATAAGCTCTTGGATGGTTGCAAAATGTTTGATTGATGTATTTCATCATACCAGGTGCTCCGCATGAGTAAATTGCATCAAATTCGTTATCAAATTCATTAATCACTACCGATACATTTCCTTTAATACCATGAGAGCCATCATCTGTTGTCACAAAAACTTGACTATATTTGGCTAATTCATCTTCCAAAATAACAGCATCTTTAGTAGCAAATCCTAGAACTGTTGTGACATCTACACCTCTCTCATGTAGTTGTTTAGCTACTTCGAGTAAGGGCGGCACTCCGATTCCACCACCAACAAGCAGAACTTTACTATGGTTGTCTAGCTCAGATAGATCAAAGCCATTTCCTTGAGGTCCCATAACATCTATGCTAAAACCTGTTTTTAATCTTGAAAAGATTGCTGTCCCTGCTCCTTCAACTCGATAGATAAGTTTGCATTGCTTAGTCACCTTATCAATTGATGAAATCGAAATTGGACGACGTAAGAGATGGGCATCATCAGGTACACGCAAATGAAGAAATTGGCCCGCTTTCATAGCTTCGACCATTTCTCCTTCAAGTACAAGCTCAAAGATTGCTGGCGCGATTTCCTCCTGAGATACTACTCATCACTTCCAAGCGAATAGCTCCCATGCGTTTTTCTACAATTTGGATTCATAACTTTTTCCTCCTTAAATTTTAGGGGATCAGATAAAAGAAAAACCTTGCAATTGCAAGGTTTCAGTTAAGATATTTACACAAAAAGTAGCAAATAAGCACTTGCTTACTTGTTTCAATCGTAGTTTCTTTTTCTCTGACACCTTGTGAGTCTCTCTGGACTTCCCTTAAAGGTTAAATTTTCACTAGTATACTGTATCAAACATAAAAAGTCAAGTAAAAATAGGTAAGGTATCAGTTCATAAACGTAGCTTATCTTTGTGATGAAAGAATCTTTTCTAATTTTTGATAATCTTTAACACTGTCGATTTCATAGATAGAGTTTTCTTCCAACTCTTCTACATATACATCTAGTTCTTTTTATATTATCTTTGACCATATTGTCCCAGTAGAGGTCAACAAACTCGCCACTTGCATAGGCTTCATCGATAAATCCAACAATTTTCTCAGCTGTTGGAGCATCCCAGAAGGACACGCCACTCAAGATGCGTCCATTTTTGCTATCGACAATGATATCTTGAACTTTGTAGTCATCTCCGTAAACTAGGAACCACTCATTATCACAATCTTCACGATAAACACTGAAGTAGGTTGAACGCTTGATATCATTGCGGAACATATTCTTGAAAAGATAGTTATCCGCATCGATAACGTAGCTATTAGCTAATTCTTCTTTTACCAAGTAAAGAGAGTAAAAGTTATTGTAATCAGCATACTTATCGTTGAAGACTAAACGCACACCGTACTTTTCCTTAAGATAGTCGAATTGTTCTTTTAAATAACCTACAACGATGATAATGTCATCAATTCCTCGTTCTTTTAAATATTCAATTTGATATTCAACCAAAGGTTTTTGATTGACTTTAACCAAGGCTTTGGGAGTATTTTCTGTCATAGGACGTAAACGAGTTCCCAATCCAGCTGCTAAGATAATCGCTTTCACGCGTTTTCTCCTTTATTCTTTAATAATAATATAAACACCAGCCATTACGATAAGGGAAGTAATGATGGTCAGTAAATTAAGGGGCGAGCCCAAGAAAATCGCTGCAAACAAAACAGTCCATACTACATAACTCACATTTAATCCAGTAGCTTTTGCTGGCTGCAATCGATTAATAGCCATATAGTAGGCTAGATAAGAAATCATATTAAATGCTGCAAAGACTATCAATAAACCTAACAATTGACCATTTGCCACTTCTGCAAATGAATGATGCGAGAAGAGAACAATAACAAGATAGGACAAGAAAGATGTGACTTGTCGTATCAAGAGTGCTTCAGAGTTCACTGAGTTCACTTTCCATAGCAAATGAGCTGAGAACACTTTCACTTCCCCAAGCAAGGGCACAGATCAAGGCACAGAGGATACCAATATAGAATGAATTGACCTGTTCAACCTTGTAGGTCTGAGCAATAATGCCTGCTATGATTAATAAAATTCCAAATACTGTATTCTTCGAAACCTTATGCTTAAGAATAAAGAAGGCAAGAAGTACAGAAACCGCAGGATAAATCGCTGAAACAGATGATGCTAAAGAACTACCAATATACTTGACTGCATAGAGATTGGCCTGCATGCCTATTGGCCCAGCCAATAGTGCTCCTATAATAACACTGACATTTCGAATGTTCAAGAAAATTGAAAAACGTACCTTTCCTTCTTTAACTAGAAGATATCCTAGCAAGATAAAAATACTAAGAAAGTCGTGCGCTGCTGCTACTACAAAAGGTGACAAGTCAGTAAATATAGAGAAGATATAAGCACTAATGGTTAGCCCTAATCCCCAAAAAATACCTGATATAAGTCCAAAGGAAACTCCATTTTTAGTCTTCATCAATACCTCCCTGAGACTGCAATTCTTTTACAGCTCTATTATAACGAGTGATTCCATAATCTCCAAAATCTGCACCATTTTCTTCTTTGTAGATAGTCCAAAGACTCCAAATAATGTCTTGTAATATCTTATAGATACGGATTTTCTCTCTCGAAACAGGAGTCTTGTCACCCTCGTAATAAGCTAGAAAGTCTGTCTCTTCTTCCGGTGTAAATTCAGATTCTAGAAAGAGTGCTGCAAGGTCCCACATAGGATCGTTCATGGAAGAATATTCCCAATCAATCAGATAAAGATGTCCATCTGGTCCTTCAATAAAGTTTTCTGGAACCAAATCAATATGACATGATTTCTTCTCAATACCAATTTTTTCAAGCTCATTTTTTAAAGAAAGAACTGATTTCCTGACAGCTTCATAGTTTGGATAAGAAATCTCCCCTTGAATCAAGGATTCGTATTTTTTGATTTCTTCAAAAGGTGCAAATTCCCCTCTTAGTTCTTTGCCTGATGCATGAATGGTCTGTAGTATTGGGGCAATCTTTTCAAACTTGGTCTTAATCGAAGTGGAATCAAGCGTTGTGGCAGAATCAATGTACTCATTTACCTTGATTGCTGACTCAATATCAAAAAGATAATTCTTGACATCAAGATTCAAATCTTCCAACAATTCAAGATTGTATTTTTCATCTTGACGATTGATGAGCTTTTTCGGTCCCTTTTCCGAAAAATTTAACGATATACTGCTTATTGGTTGTCTTGACCAAATAGTTTTGGTTGGTCATGCCTCCCAGTTGTTCAACGCTGAGGACTTCCTCTTCTTCAGATAGCAAAGAAGAAATTTTTTCTTTAATGATTTTCTCCACAATTAGCCTCCATCTCTTACACTTCCCACTTAAATACTGTCTTGAAAGCAGTATTAAGGTCTGTTGCAAAAACTCGATGAATATCTTTAATCTCTCTTACTGGTTCTTCCAGATAAATGATATTCTTCAAACGATTGGCAAACTTTTTAACTTCCATCATTTGAATAGCTTTTTCAAAGTCAACGCGCCCAGAACGAGAAGAACCTACTAGTAACAAACCTTTTTCCAATGAATCACGAGTGTTGATATTAACTTTATACTCACTTACGCCCATCATCAGAATGGTACCTTGTGGTTTGATGTAACGGATTAAGTCATTAATAGCAGGTCCACATCCATCCCCACCACAGCATTCGAAACCATGGTCAAAACTAAGGTCCTCTGGGATATTATCAGTAATGTAGAGCTCTTTAGCAAATGAAAAGAGTTCCAACTTCTCCCAGTGGCGTCCGATGACGATAATTTCTGCTTCAGGTAAAGTGTAGTTGATAATATTGGCCATGACAAAAGCTAAACTTCCATCACCAATGACAGCGATGCGTTGACGTCTGCTATGTGAAACAGTCAGAAAGCGATTCATAGCATGCATACCCACACTGACAAATTCTGTAATGGCAGCAACTGTATCTTCGATTTCTTCGTAGGATACCACACGATCCTTAGGTAGAGAAACGAATTCTCTCATAAACCCATCATAACCACTTGAAAGGAAATATGTTCCAGTCATGTAATTTTCGTAGAATTCCTCATCACTTTGCATAGGTGGTTGATTTGGGATCATGACAACCTTCTGACCAACTTTGTAGGTACCAGTTGGATCAGAAATGACTGTACCACAAGACTCATGAATCATAGCCATTGGTAGTTTTTTAGCTAAAATTTTGGGATCACGTTTACCTTGGTAGTAACGTTGATCCGCGTGACAAACCGCCATATAATTTGGTCGAATGAGAATATGATTTTCTTGATCAATCTCTTCTTCTTGATATTTAATATTGATAAACTTTGGCTTTGTCAGTTGATAAATTTGATTAATCATGTCTTTAGTCTTTCTCAATCATGCTTTTAGCAATCTTCAAGTCTGTAACTGTTGTTATTTTAAGGTTTGAGTATTCACCTTTTGCTAAGGCTACATCTTTCCCCTTAATGACAAAGATTTTACATGCATCTGTCAAAATTTCTTTTTCTTCTGCTGATAAAGAACCATAGAGATCTATAAAGTCCTTGCAGCGGAAGGTTTGAGGAGTTTGCCCTTGGTATAGATGCGCACGATTTGGAATATCTGTAATAAATTGCCCATTAGTACTCTCAACAATGGTATCTACTGCTTCAACTACTGTATCAACAGCATCATGATTTTGTGCAAGAGCAATATTATCTTGAATCATTCGAAGTGTGATAAAAGGACGAACTGAGTCATGTGTTACCACGATATCATCTTCAGTGATTGGACGATAAGCATCGATAGCTTCGATGATCTTTTCAATACTAGAATTACGATCCGCTCCACCTTTGGTGATGATGATACGATCTTTATGGAGTGGTAGGAATTTTTCAACCAAATCTTCTGCGTGTGTCACCCAGTCTCCATGAACTCCAACTACAATCTTTTCGATACTTGGCTCCAAGACAAATTTTTCAATTGTATGGATTAGTATTGGGCGATCTCCCAACTCAAGAAATTGTTTGGGTAGGTTACTAATACCCATGCGCGTGCCAGTTCCACCTGCTAAAATTCCTGCATAGATCATATATTTTTCTCCTTTGTTTATTCTGAAAAACTCATTACCATCTATTATATCACAATCTATCTTTATCATGAAGAAAAGATAGAGCGCCATTTAGCCGAACCAACACACTATTTCAACCAAAAAGTGAACATTAGAAACTAAATCCAAAAAGATCATAACAAATTAAGAAATAAAATTAGGTTATCTTCTATATTCTCTGTTTAACGTTCGGTTAACATAGAGTTCTTCAGAATAATATATAAAACTTAAAGAAACCTTAAATCATTGGTTGATATGTATAGAGATCCTGAAATTTTAATTAGACTTTTTCCAATTAAAATTGTTAAAATAAAATGGAAAAATAAAAAGAAAAAGGAAGCTAACTACCGCCATGATGAATATGCAAAACATGATGCGTCAAGCTCAAAAACTTCAAAAACAAATGGAGCAAAGCCAAGCTGAACTAGCTGCTACAGAATTTGTTGGAACTTCTGCTCAAAACCTTGTAACTGCTACCTTAACAGGTGATAAAAAAGTCGTAAAAATCGATTTTTGATCCTGCAGTTGTGGATGCTGAAGATATTGAAACACTTTCAGATATGACTGTGCAAGCACTCAATGCTGCTCTTTGAACAAATTGATGAAACGACTAAGAAGAAACTTGGTGCATTTGCAGGTAAGTTACCATTTTAATGATATAGAAAAGAGGCTATTTGATAGCCTCTTTTAATTTACGTTAAAAAGCAAAGAATTCAGTTGCTTTATTCAGCAGTAAGTCACTGTATTCAGGGTCTTCCTGAGCTGTTTCTAGTTCTTCTTTTATGTTTTTCCAAGTCGTCCGTAATCATTCCGTCAACTCCTAGGGTGAAAAGACTTATTAAAAGATTCATAACTATTGATTGTCCATACATAGAGTTTTTGGTCAGTATTCCATAATTTCGTTACAAAATATTCATCCAAAGTAGAGTACTCCATTGTGTAACCAGTTGCCAACGTTCTAGGAAAAACTGAATTATAGGGAAGAATGAAGTATACAGGAATGCCCGTGTCATACTCTCTCACTTTTTTTCAATAACTTTATAATCTAATGATTGCATTTGATGACCATAAACCTTAATTTTTGCACCGTATTTTTCTAGAAAATGTTCCATCATCTGCGGGCTATCTTTGTGACTGGTCTTAATTTCAATGAGTAGTTTCTGATGCAATTCGTTTGCACGATTCAGATAATCATCAAAACTTGAAATCTTTGTCTCATAACCATTCTCATGAATGTCAATCTGCTTTAGCTCTTCTAAGGTCAATTCTTGCGGTGTCTTATTTAAACCAGCTAAACCTGTAAGTTTAGCATCATGCATCATGACAAATTGGCCATCTTTGGTTTCCTGGATATCCATCTCGATTAAATCCGGTTTTAATAGAGCTGTCTTTTCTAAGGATTCTACTGTATTTTGGACACCATTTCCATTGGATACACCTCGATGTGAAATCACAAGAGGTGGATTGATTACAGGGGCTTCCAAATAATTATAACCTTCAATCGCAAAGAAGATACTTGCACAAACCATGACCCCCCATCTCATGATATGATCCTTCTCCCGCCTTGGCATAATGTCAAGCTCTTCTCCCGTTAAGAAAGATGTGAATTTGACAAGGAAATAGCTCAGAGCCATATAGTGCAAATTCTTGATTAGAACAAAGTTGGAAATAGCAAGGAGCGAGGATTCTCTCTGGGTAAGACTATCAACTAAATACTGAATTGATAATATTGGGATGAGAGGAAGATAAAAAGAATAGATTGGTTTTTACAATAATTAAAAATAAATGCCAAAGCATAAAACCAAAAGAAATCCTTCGTTCTATCTAAACTATAGATAACCGCTTCCTTTACAGTCATCTTATCATAAAAGATTTTTTTGGTAAAAGTGAAAACCAATCGAACAGAAACATAAAAAGAATAAGATTGATAAGCTAATAATAGCTACCCACCATAACCAGTAGTTCTCTTCCATATAGTTTTGGATAAATTCAGGAATCACAATTTTATTGAAATAATAAATCTTAAATATTTTTCTGATAAAGGGAACAACATGGCTACGAAAAGAAAGATAAACATAGCTTTTGAAATAGTCATCTTCTTCATAAAAGCAAGGCTTTCACGAAATACTTTTTCGACTATACTCTATGAGAGTTCTCTTTTCGTGATAAAGAAGGTGACGTGCCCCTATAAAAGAGAATGCTGAGTTGAAAATAGGCTACCAGCAGATTGATGGCTATTAAGATTACGAAACCAAGACTAACTATGGGTGCGTTTTTATAATATAAAAATATTGTTGTAGGATATAAACAAATATCCTGTTTGACTCAATAAAAAAATCCGGCTATGACTGAGTTTAGTGGCATCCAGATATAGTCAACCAACATAAACATTAAAAAGAATAGAAAGAGGATTTTATCTAGATTTAGGTAAATCTTTTTAAAACCCAATTTTTTTGGTTTTTCAGGTTTCATAAGAACTCCTAATCAAACAGCTGAGATAAATCTAAACCACCAAATGGATTAGAGTTGAGGCTAGTCTGAGAATTTAGTAAAGTCTACTCTCATCTGACTCCAAAAAGCTTCATAAACTCAGGCAGTCATACGAGCATCCTCTAAACTATTATGAGATTGCCCTTTAAAACCTAGAAAATTAGCCACAGTTTGTAATTTTAGATTAGCAATTCCATGAAGATCAGAACTACGTCGCTCCAGTGATTCATTATAGACATCAACTAGATATTGATGACTATAGTCAAATCCATGCTCTAGTAGAATTGGTAAATCACTTTTTTCTGCATTATAACCAATAAGAGGTAAATCGCCAACAAAATCTTGAAATTTTTGCAGGACTTCTTCTACCTTTGGTGCGCCTTTCAATGTCTCTGAAGTAATCCCCGTCAAACCATTAATAAAACTCTTCAAAAGGAACATCAGTGTAGACATAAGAGTCAAATGCTCCTACTTCTTCACCTTCTTTAAAATGCACTGCTGATACTTGAATCAAATGAGTCTTATCCTGGTGTTTGTTGAATTCTAAGTCAAAGGAGATATAATCTCTTAATGTTTCCATCTTATCATTCCTTATTGATTTGTAAAAAGAAACCACCTGGTCTAGTCCTAGAAACCAAGCAGTTTTTTCTTATTTGCCAAATAAGCGAGCAAAGAAGCCTTTCTTCGATGCTTGGACTTCTTGCTTAGCTTGATCCAACTCCAACTGGAGTGTTTCTTGATCCTTCATAGCTTGAAGAGTTAACTGTTGTTGTTGGTCCAATTGCTTATCTTTTTTTCAGCGATTTGGCGGTCTTTGACACGCATCTGTTCATCTTTTTTTCAGCCAGTTGCTTATCTTTAGCCTTCAATTGCTCATAAAGACGAATGATTTCAGCGTTCTTTTCATCAACAAGAATTTCCATGAGTTCTCGTTGCTTAACTTCATCACTAACCGGTTCATCTTCAAAGATAGTCTTTTTGTAGATTTCTTCAAGTTTGATCAATCCACTGCGAGTAACAACAGTAACACCCTTGTCGTTTTTTGTAATATCTTCTTCTGGTAATTCTTTGACACGATTATTGATTGCTTGTCAGGATGGTCCCAAGACCTCAGCAATCTCACTGACAGTCATTTCAATACTCATAATATCCTCTATTTTTTTCTCTAGCTTTTTCTTAAATTAAATCTTATCATAAGTAAGCAAAACTGTCAAATAACACTGTATTTTTCAATGGTTTTTAAGACATAAAATTTAAAAACTATTTATCGGCTAATATTTTAAAAAGATGAGAGCATCTCATCTTTAGACTAGTAGATAAAAATCGTTTATTCAGTATAATTTTAAGAGAAAACCTTTCTTGGTTTGTAGAGATGATCACGTTTCTCCATAATAGCAAGTAGCTTCTCACCTTCGAAAGCGACAACTTCTTTCTCGCTACACTCTAACTCAATAAAACGACCATAACGGACTTCATCTGCCTGCTCAGGAGTCAAGATTACTTTTACTAAATCCCCTGTACCAATCTCAAGCGGATGGAGAAAGTCTAATTCACCAGCATCTACTTTTTCTGCAATTTCTTCTAAGGTCAGGGCATCTTCCAGTTGCAAGCCAGCTGCACTAGTCCGTGTCAAATGGGACATGTGAGCTGCATAACCAAGCTTCTCTCCCAAGTCAACCGATAAGGTACGGATATAGGTTCCCTTGCTACATTTTACTCGGAAGGTAAAACGTGCAAGTTTATCCTCGTAGGAAATGGGACTGGTTCTTTCAAAACTATAAATGGTCACCTGACGTTCTGGACGCTCGACTTCCTGACCAGCACGCGCATACTCATAGAGCTTGCGACCATTGACCTTGACAGCCGAGTACATAGGTGGTATCTGAATGATAGGTCCAGTCAGACTAGCAATAGCTTCATCGACAAGCTTGTCATCCAGTGGAGACAAAACAGGAGTCTCTGCGACAACTTCCCCACTAGCATCCTCGGTCGTTGTAGAATATCCCAGAGTGATTTCCCCCTCGTAGACCTTACCCTCATCCTGCATGAACTCGACCATACGTGTTGCCTTACCAACCGCAATAGGCAAAACACCCACCACATCTGGGTCTAAGGTCCCACCATGACCGATTTTTTTAGTCCCTAAAATCTTACGCAGTTTAAAGACTACATCATGCGAGGTCATCCCCGCTTCTTTTTTTAAGTTGATAATACCGTTCATGTGTTGCTTTCTAATTTCCCTTTCTCATCATGTGAATAAAACAGTTTTTTAATTCGTTCTAGTATCATTTATAGACTGGCCTCTCATGCCTTTGATCAGGCTATTGCGTCCTTTTTTAAGATTTTTTTATGTAGCATCAATAACAAATCCATAGGTAAATACCCTACTATTCATCTCTATTTCTCCAATTCTTTATGATATTATAAATAGAATGTATCAGTAGTAATACTATATAATAAGAACCAAGAGCGTAATGATACCAAACTGACAACCACAACAAGCAAAGCTGATAAAAAATAGATGATAAACGCCTCTAACTTGGAAGGTCTTCTCCCCTCTGGAAGCATATCTAAATGTTCCTTCGTTAGAGCTGAGCGATCAGTGAATTGATAAAAGAAACGATATCTTGCAGATAAAGAATCAATATCTAAAAAGTCATATCCCTAATATAATCAACTATATAAAACATCAGTAAACTGTCAATTTCGTTAATATTTTCAGTATAAAGAGAAAAGTTTCTCTTTCCAGCAATTGCAATATTACTTGCAGCATAAACGGCAATCGGAATGCCATCTTTTGTGACAGGTAGAATATCTCCTTTACTACCTGAACTTACACACTTCATTTCATAGTTGTTTAAATTGAATTGAAAAACTCCATGCCAATATGCTTGTTCCCATAAATGATCAAATCTTTCTTCTTCAAAATAAATCAAATCCTTATTTAACCCTCTTGCGACTATTCTTTTTCTTTTAGAAATGTATTCTGATGCTTTCAAGACAAGAATTTCTACATCTTTTGCATATAGACGATAACCTTCCTCTTCTTGAACGATTTCAATTCTTTCAGTCCAATGTTCATCATCAGGCAATTTTGACTCAAGGATAAATCCTTCTGAGTTTCCACGTAATTGTAATTGTATTTCCATGTTTTACCTCCCTATTGATAAGCCCAATCCAAATGGTACTAGTTTCATTTTTGCCTCTGCTTTTTAGTATCTGGACAATGATTTATCATCATGACAGGCTCCACACCTTCTCTCATCCGAACAACACTCCCAATCGGTGAAGCTCTACGTTCTGACATCAGTTTTCTCCTTCTAAATATTTCTTCGCTTCCTGCACATAAAAGAGTTCTGGATTTTCATGGGCGATGCTTTCAAACAAACTGCGAGTTCGAGCTTCATCTCCTTTTAATTGAGCATTGAGTGCTCCATAATAAGAGAACATGATTCGAGCTAACTTATTTTCTGGTTCCGCAGTGTCGAAGTAGTCGTTTGGACTCTTCTTTTTAACTATATCCTTAATAGCTTCTATTGTATTTAAAGCATCCCTTAACCTACAACTTTGTGAATTAGTCTTCGTGTATAAATGAGCTAAAACTTCAATCTGGTTTGAAACGTCTTCTGTTCTATCGGAGTGAATTAGAAAGAATACTAAAAGTAAATTTTAGATAATTGAATCTCAAATTTCTTATTAAAATTCATATTCTCAAGACTAATGCACTCTAAATTATCAAGTGTTTCTTTAAATTTCCCTTGATAGAAAAACTTGAGAAACAGCTATTAAATAATTTACATTATTGAACAATTGTTGTCCCTTTAAAGAGCGTTCAGCGATATATTTATAATAATTTACATATTTCTCAAAGTTAATATCGTTTAAGATGAAATTAGCTGCAGTTTTTTTGAACTAATTTATTATTTAGTAAGATTAATGTTTCAAAAGTAAAACATATAATGGTCCAGAAAAAGAATTTTGTAAAGTCCAGATCTCCACCCTTAAATAATTCTAGAAGCATGCCTATAAATGATAAACAAACTATAGGAATTAAGTAACCGTAAACTTTTTTTGGTATGTTTATATAACTTAGGAATTTCAAATTTAGAAATTTTTAAAAAAATATAATTATTGACTATTCTTTTTCATCATCATCCTCAATCGTAGAATCTAAATATAGGAATGTACTTATTACTACTGGTGTAGCTATTGAATCTCCAACGCCAAACGTTGATGCACTAACTGCAACCCCATAAATTATCACATCTATAACAAAGACTGTAGCGACAACCACTCTACATGTACTCATAATTCTCTTCATGACATCTAATCTTCTCATCCCCTGTTTCAGTGGTCGTGTTAACTGTTGCGTAGTCTTTTTGACCTGGTTACTCTCTTTACTTAATTTAGGCGAAAGATACTAGACAACACTATTGCTCCCTAAATATTTCTTCGCTTCCTGAACATAAAAGAGTTCTGGATTTTCATGAGCGATACTTTCAAACAAACTACGGGCACGAGCTTCATCTCCTTTTAATTGGGCATTGAGAGCGCCGTAATAAGAAAACATGATTCGAGCTAGCTTATTTTTTTGGTTCCGCAGTGTCGAAGTAGTCGTTTGATATTTTTATTATAATAGATATCAACAATAGCCTTTAAACTCAAAAATTTCTTCCTGATATTTTTAAAAATTTTTTCGATGGAACATTACTTGTTAGTCCTTCAATTTCTATTATCAATTCTCTCAATTCTAAACAATCATTCAAATGAACCGAGTTTAGGATGCTATAATACTTGATATTAAATACATAGTACAGATTTTTGGATTTTTAGATTACTATTTTTTTATTTTTATTCAGCAATTCTAAACTATCTTGGAAGTGTCCTCTATAAAAGGATACCCTTGCATTTGCCAAATATTTTTGGAAGAACTTGAACATTTCTATTTAAAGAATTTTTCCTCAGCTCTGGCAACTATTTCTTGATACTTTTGCTAAATTGATATCTTGAGATAAAATATCAATTAAAAGCCTTATCAAGTAATAGTTTAGATAGAAGAATAAACAGTATAACAAAAACAAGAAATATTGTTAATGCCTTTGTGTAAGTGGTCGATGAATGGTTAAAAAAATATAGACATAAACAATTACTGTTGAAAACACTAAAAATACAGCAAAGTATTTAAATATAATTTTAAGAAAAATTAATTCTATTTTATCAGCTGACCATGTTCTAATAATTTTTATAGCTCTTTTCATATAACACTCCATAACTGGCTATTAATAACGCAGTAATTCCTACAAATAATGCAACCACAGCAGTTGTATTAAGAGTTTGAGTAAGATGATCCATCCTTCTCACTCCTGTTTCAGTGGTCGTTTTAACTGTTGCGTAATCTTGTTTGACCTGGTTACTCTTTTACTTAATTTAAACGAAAAGGTACTAGGAAACATTATTACTTCCTAAATATTTCTGCGCTTCCTGAACATAGAAAAGTTCTGGATTTTCATGGGCGATGCTTTCAAACAAACTACGGGCACGTTCTTCATCTCCTTTTAATTGAGCATTGAGAGCTCCGTAATAAGAAAACATGATTCGAACTAGCTTATTTTCTGGTTCCGCAGCGTCGAAGTAGTCATTCGCTTCTTGATTGAACACAATATCTTTTATGGCTTGGGCTTGAGCAACGAGTTTAGCCTTACCACCTTTCGCATCTGGCGCCTTGGACAATTGTTCCTCAAAGAAAGCAATATCTTGTGCATCTTGAAGATGGATAGACACTAGCAATTGATTAGAGCTTTGCTCTTAGAAATAAGTCTCCCTGAATCTCTTCCAAATTTTTAAAATTAATTTTTGCTAGGTTTTCTTTCGCAACTTGAAAATCTCCTTTTAGGAAACTGACTTGCCCCTTAACAAAATGGAAATTTTCTTGGTACGTTGCTCTATAGGGCTTGATAGATTTCTCAGCTTCAACCTTGAACATAGTTTCATACAGTTCAAGATTGATAGCTTCATGTAACATTAAATAGATTAATCTATTGAAATAAATCGTAAATATAAGACTAAAAATAAGAGCAACCCACATTAATGATATAAATATTATCGCCCACATTTTCGTATCATTTTTAGTATTCAAGCATAATGCTAACACTCCTACAACTAATCCTATAATTGAAGTAAGTTGACTAATTGTCTCTATTTTCAACAGAGTGTTTTCTGTCGCCCTACTTACTATATTAATTTCATTTGTTACTCTCTTATTCCTCTGCTCCTAAATATTTCTTCGCTTCCTGAACATAAAAAGTTCTGGATTTTTCATGGGCGATACTTTCAAACAAACTGCGAGTACGAGCTTCATCTCCTTTTAATTGGGCATTGAGAGCTCCGTAATAAGAAAACATGATTCGAGCTAATTTATTTTCTGGTTCCGCAGTGTCGAAGTAGTCGTTCACTTCTTGATTAAATACAATATCTTTTATGGCTTGAGTTTGGGCGACTAGTTTAGCTTTTTGCTCCATTAAAATCTGGCGCCTTGGACAACTGTTCCTCAAAGAAAAGGAATATTTTGTGCATCTTGAAGATGGATAGAAACCAACAATTGACCATAAGTTAATCTTAGAAATATGTCTGCACTAAATCTCTTCCAAACTTTTTTTAAAATTAATTTTTGCAAAATTTTTCCTTAGCAGCTTGAAAATCTCCTTTTAGATAAGCTACTTGACCTTGGATAAATTGGTAATACTCACGATATGTTGCCCTAAAGGGCTTAATAGATTTTTCTGATTGAACCCTTAACATGTCTTCATAGAGTTTAAGATTAATAGCATCGTTTAACATTAGATAAATAACTTTGCTAGATATAAATCTTAAATAAAATACAAAGACGAGAGTTAAAAAGGCAATAACTAATAATATGAGTCCCAATATTTTCAAATTACTTTGCAATACTAAACACACTGCCATCACATCAACAATCAAGCCTAACAATGAGCAAATTAGAATAGCCCTATCAAGCTGTAAAAGAGTGTTTTCTGTCTCCCTACTAACTATTTTTTCAACTAATTTCATATATTACTCTCTTATTCCTCTGCTTCTAAATATTTCTGAGCTTCCTGAACATAAAAAAGTTCTGGATTTTCATGGGCGATGCTTTCAAACAAACTACGGGCACGAGCTTCATCTCCTTTTAATTGGGCATTGAGAGCGCCGTAATAAGAAAACATGATTCGAGCTAATTTATTTTCTGGTTCGGTGGTGTCGAAGTAGTCATTCACTTCTTGATTGAACACAATATCTTTTATGGCTTGGGCTTGTGCAACGAATTTAACCTTACCACCTTTCGAATCTGGCGCCTTGGACAACTGTTCCTCAAAGAAAGGAATATTTTGCTCATCTTGAAGATGGATAGAAGATAGAAATTCATAATATAATTTCTTCAATTCAAATATTCTTCTATTTTTTTAGAAACATTAGAAAGATTGATATTTGAATATTGACTAAGTGATAATAAAAAATCTCCTCTGAGGTAAGATAATTCTCCTGTGATTAATTCAAAACTTACTTCATTAAATTTCTTATTAAACTTATTGGAATGACTAACATTGTATACAAAGTAAGATTGATATTTCTTAAAATCTATCAAAACCACTTTCCAATATAGTAAAACTTCCCAAGTCAATAAACTTAAAAAGATGCCAATAACTATAAATAATACCGACAAAAAACAACAGATAACGTACTGCAATAATATTTTTTGTTTAAAACAATAAAAAAACAAACCCAAAAATTGCTATATAAACTGCAACAACTACTAAATATGAAGATAATCGAATACAAATATTATAAACAAATGTTTCATCTTTATTTTGCTAATAATTTAATCAAGCTTTTTCAATTTTTATAAAAATCCTCCAAATAAAATTGTTTACTAGATTCTCTAGGTAAAAATTTTCAAAATCACCTTCATCTTCAACTATTTTTATACGTTCCATTAATAACTATAAAATAGTCATTATTAATCATGTAGTGTCCATCAGAAAGTCCTGAAAAATCAATGTCTTCTAACTTCAATTTGTCACTTCCACTAAGTGTTAAACGTAAACGAAGGGCTCCCTCTTTCATATAGTCTTTAAGAGAAATTGCTGCATATCCTCCAAATGCTTGTTTTTCAGGACTAGATGAGTTTTGATTTTGAACTGCTTTTTCTTTAATAAAAGAAGTGATTCTAAATGAACGTGATATTTGAAAACCTGGGCTAGCTAATGGCTGATCTTCAGTATCAAATACAGATAAATCATAGCCTTTCTTTTTTAATAGCATCTTCTACTACTGATCTAAAAATCTTTTTAGAACAATTTGAGCTTCATCACTTGTAACAGCATTTTTTATAAATTCCTTTAGGCCGTAGTCTTGATCAATGAAAGTAACATATTTTAATTTTTGACGCGTGTACTTAGCACCCACTCTTATGGTAACTCCATTGTCGGAAACATCAAAGACACCAACATCAGTAATATTGCTATCATAGTATGTAGACTTAAGTGTTAATTCATAGTTCAAGCCCCTAGAATGATAAAAACTCTTGTAATTGTTGTACTTTTGGCATTATTTCTCAAGTAAGTTTGAATTTCACTACCTAGAAAATGGAGAAAAAAAATTCCCGCTAAAATTATAATGAGTACCATTCTACTCACTTTTTGATCGTACTCATCCTTTTGATAAATCCTATCTATATACGGAAATAAAAATAAAGAAAAAAATGAAACTCCAAAGATCCAGATCTTTTATAAAGTCAAAGGAAACAATCATTTTAAATTTTAGCAAAAACATCAGAAAAATTGCTAAAAACGTTGCCAATCAATAGGAAAGCAATCAGACATTTCGTTCGATTTTTGCCTTTATCACATAAGTTATACCTACAATAAGATTAGCTAGAAAGCTAAAAATATAACCAAAAATAGTTGGAAGAAGGCCAACTACACCAAAAAGTAAGTCATATCTAGATCTTTCGTTAGAAACTGTTGAGCCTTCTAAGTTCAAAAAGCCGTATAAAAAGTTGAGCAAAAACAACTAATGGTAAATAGGCAATATATACATCCGTAAATTTTAGAGTTTTTTTGATAGTCAAGTTCACTCCCCCTTCAAGGCATCAAACTTGGCTTTCATAGTTGGATTCTTCCGAGTCAATTTTTTAACGGAAACATCATCCAGCTTATTGTTGGCAAGGCGGAGTTGGTTTTCAGATGTTGTTAGGAATTTCTTGACTTCTTCCATACGTTTGATGGCTTTGTCGATTTCATCAATAGCCTTACCGAAGTTGACAGAAGCAGAATTGTAGTTTTTGGCAAAGGCCACTTTGAAAGCATCCAAATCTTCCTCAAAATGAGTGATATCAATATTTTGCTCACGGATCAGTGCTAGTTCCTGCTTGTATTTTAGAGAGTTAAGAGCTGCATTGCGTAAGAGACCAATCAACTGGATAAAGAACTGAGGACGGACCACATACATCTTCTCATACTCGTGGCTAACATCGACAATCCCTGTGTTGAAGTAGTCGTTGTCTGCTTCAAGCATACTTACCAAAACAGCATATTCACAGTTCTTTTCTCGTCGGTCCTTGTCTAACTCCTTGTAGAAATCGGCATTCTTATGCTTCTTCTCTGTCCCGTCGGCTTCATTTTTCATCTCAAACATGATGGAAATGAATTCTAGTCCATTTTCATCAAAATCACGAAAAATGAAATCGCCCTTAGAACCACGAGCAGAGACCTTGTTGTCTTTTTCAAAGTAAGCATTGGGGAAGGCAAAACTACGGACCTTGTTAAACTCACTTTCCGCATACTGCTCCAGACTTTCCCCAATGGCCTTGGTTGATTGTTGGGCTTTGAAGTTCTTGTAGAACTCAACCTGCTCATTAGCCGCCTTAAGCTGGGCCTCATAGTTTTGTTTCACCGAAGTCAGAGAAAGCTCGTTTTCCTTTTCTTGTAAAAGGAGCTGATTTTTAATCTGATCACGTTCTTTCTCTAAATCAGATAGTGTTTTTTGTAGTTGGTTCTCATGTTCTAAGCGCAAGGTAGCTAGTTGATTCTCCAGTGCTTGAACTTCTTTTTCCTTCTCTAGCAGACTTTGACTAGCACTTTGCTCTACTTCCTTTTTGGCCAATTCTTTTTCGGTATCAAAGTTCTGAATTTGACTTTGAAGCTGGGCAATTTCTTGGTCTTTTTCCGCTAGTTTTGTCTGCTGTTCATTCATGGCTTTTTGCTCAGCCAAGGCCAGCTCTTGTTTCATGCGTTCATGCAATTCCTTATCAAACTCTACAGTTCGAACTTGAGAAATCAGCTCTGCATACTGACTTTCATTAACTGTAAAAACTTCCCCACAATTTGGACATTTAATTTCGTTCATTATTTTCCTCTGTCTTTAACATTACTACATTCATTATAGCATGGATAAACAAAAAGAAAAAGTTGGAATCAATCCAACTTTTAATCTACGTATGTATCTTCGTTCTTGTTTAAGAAGGCATAAGGCAATCCCATCAGAAGACCACCACCGATAAAGTTACCAATAAAGGTTACACCCCAGTGACGAAGAATATTTCCAATACCGAAGTTTGCGATTGAATCAGCAGCAACACTGAACTTCACAATTGCAAATGAAGCAAAGTTTGCGGCGATGTGCTCATTTGTTAAGAATACAAACATGTAAATGGCTGATAGAACCAACCATAGTTTTGCGCCACCATCCTTAACTAAAACAAATGAAAGAATAGCGATGTTTACAAAGACATTGGCCAAAATTGCTTCAAGCAATACTAGTTCATTGGAACGCCCTAACTTCATCTCCACGACTCCAGAAATAAAGCTATCATGTGTTAGATTAGCGTAAGCCGCTGAATGAGCAAATCCCCAACCAGCGATAAGCGCACCAATTAAGTTAAAGAAGGTACAATATAGAAGAATTTCAGTTGTTTTTCTCCAGCTAATTTTTTTCCAAAAACTACCCGCTGTTAAGAACATCATGTTTGACGTTACCAATTCAGCATTCAAGAAAACAATATAAGCTAATCCCCAAGCAAAAACAAACGGGAAAAGGAAGCGTCCACTACCTGGTGCAATCTTATTGATCAAATCAGCACCTACAGCTCCTGCTGCTGTACTGAAGGTAAGGAAAGCACCTGCAAACATTGAACGAATTGCATATTTGAATTTACTTTTGACTGTAAAGACTTTCCTTTTTCTTACAAGCAAATTCGATTTTTGAAATAAATTCTGATGAGACCATAAAAAAACTCCTATAACTTTTATTTGTGAATATTATAACATAAAATCAACTTTATGGAAAGGCTTTTCTGAAATTTTAAAAAATTAAAATCTATGATTCTAAAATACGGATCCTGATATTGTACTTTTTTTGTTTCATTCTTTAAGTTATTGACTAGTTGATCATTCTTTTTGATTTGCCAAAGAAAAAGGCTAGAGAATTTTCGCTCTTTTGTTCGATAGTCAAAAAAATATCTAGCTCCATTCAATTTAACACTTGGAATAAAATGGACCTCAATCTTTTTAATATTATTCAGTGGTATAATGCGCTTTCTAAAAACATAAGCATTATGGATATAAAATCTTCCCTTAGCAATATGAAACGGGGCAAAAAAGTTTCCACCACTTTGACGCACAATGACATAACGACGCCATAAAATCAGTAAAAGAAGGAAGGAAATAAAGTAAATAGCAAAAGTCAAAACCGAGCTTTTCATCATCGATTTTATCCCAATCAAAAAATAATCTATCATAATTAAACCGCCTTTTTCTACCTTATTATATCACTTTTTGTTTTGCTTCTAGGTTCATGGATCAAAAGAAAAAGACTGAACAAGGTTCAGCCGTTAACTAACATTTAAGATTTAATTCTTATCTAGTCAAATCAATACGTTGACCAATTTTACCAATGATAATTGCACCAACAATTAGTGAAGCGAATTCTCCGATACCAGTAGTGAACCATGTAAAGAAGAATGGTGCTTCTGCTACAATGTTCAATTCAGCAGCAATAGTGATCATTGAAATTGAAAATAGAATTGAAAAGAAGAAATGATCTTTTCGAATCAATCCATTAAAAAGATAGTCTTTACTATATTTACTGAACAACCAAACTCCTAAGCTTAGGAAGACAAGAGTTGAGCCTCCACCTACAGCGACATCAATGAGTCCAAAACTGAAGAAATTAGCAATCATACATCCAAGAGTAACACCGATAATGTACTTAGGATTATAAAAAGCTAGGAAGTTCATCATTTCAGAAATGCGGAACTGATAGGCGCCATAACTGATGGCATTCAGTGGTGGTGTGATTGTCAACACCACATAAATAGCTGCGACAATGGCAATATCTGCCAAATCACGGACAGTAAGTTTTTTCATATTTTCTCCTTTAGCGGCTATCCCGCGTCTAATATGCTTGGTGAAAGAAGCTAAGCACCAAGGGTTGAGCAAGTCAACTTTATTAGTATAGCACATTTAAATGCTTTATGCTATACTAATCTTATGAAAAGATACATTAAAAAAATTCTTCGATAACGAAATTTTATCTTATTTATTTTTCAGCGTTGCTACTACCGTAGTATCAATATTTGTCCGCATCGTTATCTTTTATCTTACTCAACAAGAGTTAGTTACGACTGCCTTTGGGAAATATTGCTGGAATCCCTATTTACGTTCTTTACAAATGACACATTTGTATTTAAGCAAGAAAGAAAAAAACTGGTTTAATCGATTAATTAAATTTACCTCTGCAAGACTTATCACCTTTTTATTGGATCTTCTACTAACTTTTTATTTTTGTGACAAGCTTCCCTCAGATCATTGGTTACTTTGTTGGAGATGATATTAATACAATTAATACAGTTGAAATCTTTATTGCACAGGTTACGATGGTTGTTCTCAACTACGTTTTTAGTAAGCTTTTTGTATTTAAAAAGAAATAATCACTTTTTCTTGCATTCAACATAAATTTACGATATAATGTCTCTGTAAAAATTTGATAAATTTTGAAAGGAAAACATTATGTTAAAAGGATCTTAAAGATTTTTTGCTCCGTGGCAACGTCGTTGACCTTGCTGTCGGTGTGATCATCGCCACTGCTTTTGGTGCTATCATCAATTCATTTGTTAATGATATCATCACTCCACTTCTATTGAACCCAGCCTTGGAAGCTGCGAATGTAAAAAACATTGCTGAGCTTGCATGGAATGGTGTTACATATGGTAAATTCTTGAGCGCTGTTATCAACTTCGTTGTAATTGGTACTGTTCTCTTCTTCATGATTAAAGCTATTGAAAAAGCTCAAAACCTTCGTAAGAAAGAAGAAGTTGTTGAAGAAGGTCCAGCAGCTCCAACTGAATTGGAAGTTCTTCAAGAAATCAAAGCACTTCTTGAAAAAAAATAAACATGTAAAAGGATTTAGATATTGTCTAAATCCTTTTTTCTTCCTCTTTTATATTGGTTTTAGTCTTGAGTAAAACTCCTATTTTTGATATAATGATGAGAGTTTCCACCCTTAGTGTAATGGATATCACGTAAGATTCCGGTTCTTGAGATGGGGGTTCGATTCCCTCAGGGTGGATAGATATAAACGAAAAAGCAACGGTAGACGTTGCTTTTTATTATTAAACTTTTTCCGATAATTCTTCCCACTCAAGCATAGCTTCTTCCTGGCGCTGACTAATCTTATCTAGTTCAGCTTGCAATTGCATGAGTTCATCCGCATCATTAGTAGTGTGCATTTGTTCAGAAATAGCTTGGGCTTGATTTTCTAATTCTTCGATTTCTGTCTCTAGGTTTTCGATTTGTCTCATCAACTTACGAACTTCTTTTTGACTCTCTTTTTGGGCTTGATAGTCATTAACTGGAGAAGCCTTTTTTTCTTGGCATAAGCTACCGCTTCTTCCTCTTGACTAGCTGCCAACTCTGCTTTTTTCTCAACATAATAGTCATAATCACCCAAATAGACGGTCGAACCATTTTCGGACAATTCCAGAACATGTGTAGCGACACGATTGATAAAATAACGGTCATGGCTGACAAATAGAAGAGTACCATCAAAGTCAATCAGTGCATTTTCCAGAACTTCCTTACTATCAATATCCAAATGGTTGGTCGGCTCGTCAAGAATCAGGAAGTTATTATTTTCCATGGACAGTTTAGCCAGTAACAAGCGAGCTTTCTCTCCACCTGAAAGCATACCAACTGATTTCTTAACATCATCACCTGAGAAAAGGAAGGCGCCTAAACGATTTCGGATTTCCACTTCTGGCGTCAATCTAAAATCATTCCAAAGTTCATCTAAAACTGTATTGCTTGGTGTCAACTTACTTTGAGTTTGGTCATAGTAGCCAACTTCAACATTTGCACCGAAACGCTTCTCACCCTTTATAAAAGGAATCTGATCAACAATAGACTTGATAAAGGTTGTCTTTCCAATCCCATTCGGACCTACAACTGCTACGGCATTCATCTTACGAAGGTCGAGGTTGATAGGCTCTGATAATATTTCTCCATCATATCCAATAGCAGCATTCTCAACTGTCAGCACAATATTACCAGATGTTTTATCAGAGTGAAAGGTCATATTGGCTGATTTATTCCCAGCTTCAGGCTTATCTAAACGCTCCATCTTTTCCAGTTGTTTACGTCGAGATTGGGCACGTTTGGTTGTCGATGCTCGAACGAGATTTCGGTTAACAAAGTCTTCTAAAGCAGCAATTTCCTTCTGTTGCTTTTCGTAGTTCTTAGCTTCAGTCAGTAACTTCTGCTCTTTCTGCTCAACAAAGCTGGAGTAATTTCCAACGTATCTATCTAAAGAATGTTTTGTTAAGTCGAGCGTTATAGTTGCTACCTTATCGAGGAAATAACGGTCATGACTGACAATAATGAGGGCACCACTGTAGTTTACTAGGTAATTTTCTAGCCAGGCAATGGTCTCAATATCCAAGTGGTTAGTTGGCTCGTCCAAAACCAAGAGATTTGGCTTTTCAAGGAGCATTTTGGCTAGGGCTAAACGTGTATTTTGACCTCCAGAAAGCTCGGCAATTTTCATCTGCCACATAGAATCATCAAACTTGAAACCATTTAAAATGGCGCGAATATCAGCTTCGTAGGTAAATCCTCCAGCTTGACGGAATTCTTCAGATAGACGATCGTATTCTGACATGAGCTTATCAAGATCTGCACCTGTCTTTTCCCCCATCTCTAACTCCATTTGGCGAAGCTGTTTCTCTGTAGTACGTAAGTCGTCAAAGACGTGAAGCATCTCGTCATAGATAGTATTTTGGGATTCAAATCGACTATCCTGTGCTAAGTAAGAAAGGGAAATGTCTTTTTTCTTATTAATTTCACCCGAAGTTGGCTCTTCTTCCCCGACTAATATCTTTAATAGAGTCGACTTACCTGCTCCATTTTTCCCAACGAGAGCAATACGATCTCTTTCATCTACTTGTAGATTTATATTTTCAAATAGAACATCGCCTGCAAAAGAACGTTCGATTTTATTAGCTTGTAAAATAATCATACAGTTAGTATAGCATGTTTCGGTAAGCCGTTCAAGACTTGTGGTTTAGGTACATTTCATAACTTTTTCAGAAACTCATGCTAACGTTTTACTAAAACTTCAAATCGTGGTATAATTTAAGCGATTAGATTATATATTAAAAAGGAGATTTCCTATGGCTTACCAAGAAAACTACCAAAAATGGGTTGATTTCGCAGATCTTCCAGACTATCTTCGCCGTGATTTGGAAAGCATGGACGAAAAAACTAAGGAAGACGCATTCTATACAAACCTTGAATTCGGTACTGCTGGTATGCGTGGTTTGATTGGTGCTGGTACAAACCGCATTAATATCTACGTTGTTCGCCAAGCAACTGAAGGTTTGGCTCGTTTGATCGAATCAAAAGGTGGAAACGAAAAAGAACGTGGTGTTGCCATCGCTTATGATAGCCGTCACTTCTCTCCAGAATTTGCCTTTGAATCAGCATCAGTTCTTGCAAAACACGGTATTAAATCGTATGTTTTTGAAAGTCTCCGTCCAACTCCAGAACTTTCATTTGCCGTTCGTCACCTCAACTGCTTTGCAGGTATCATGATTACTGCTAGCCACAACCCAGCTCCATTTAACGGATACAAAGTTTATGGTGAAGATGGTGGTCAAATGCCTCCACACGATGCGGACGCTTTGACTACCTACATCCGTGCTATCGACAATCCTTTCGCTGTAGAAGTTGCAGATGTGGAAGCTGAAAAAGCTTCTGGCTTGATTGAAGTTATCGGTGAAGCTGCCGATGTTGAATACCTCAAAGAGGTGAAGGACGTTAATATCAACCCAGCCTTGATTGAAGAGTTCGGTAAAGACATGAAGATTGTCTACACCCCACTTCATGGTACTGGTGAAATGTTGGCTCGTCGTGCTCTTGCTCAAGCAGGATTTGACTCTGTTCAATTAGTTGAAGCCCAAGCAACTCCAGACCCAGACTTCTCAACTGTTAAATCTCCAAACCCAGAGAGCCAAGCAGCCTTTGCACTTGCAGAAGAACTTGGTCGTCAAGTTGGTGCAGATGTTCTTGTGGCAACTGACCCTGACGCTGACCGTGTTGGTGTTGAAGTTCTTCAAAAAGATGGTAGCTACCTCAACCTTTCAGGTAACCAAATCGGTGCCATCATGGCTAAGTACATCTTGGAAGCTCATAAAAATGCTGGAACTCTTCCTGAAAATGCAGCCCTATGTAAATCAATCGTATCTACTGACTTGGTAACGAAGATTGCTGAAAGCTACGGCGCAACTATGTTCAACGTCTTGACTGGTTTCAAATTTATCGCTGAAAAAATTCAAGAATTCGAAGAAAAACACAATCATACCTACATGATGGGGTTTGAAGAAAGCTTCGGTTACTTGATTAAGCCATTCGTACGTGATAAAGATGCCATCCAAGCAGTCCTTGTCGTTGCTGAACTTGCTGCCTACTACCGTTCACGTGGTTTGACACTTGCTGACGGTATCGAGGAAATCTACAAAGAGTACGGCTACTACGCAGAAAAGACAATCTCTGTTACCCTTTCAGGTGTCGATGGTGCTGAACAAATCAAAGCGATCATGGCGAAATTCCGTAACAATGCTCCAAAAGAATGGAACGCAACAGAAATCACTGTCGTAGAAGACTTCAAAGCACAAACATCCACTGCCGCTGATGGTACTGTAACAATCTTGACAACTCCTCCAAGTGATGTCTTAAAATACACACTTGCTGATGGTTCATGGATTGCAGTTCGTCCTTCCGGTACTGAACCAAAAATCAAGTTCTACATTGCCGTTGTTGGAGAAAGCAACGAAGATTCACAAGCTAAGATTGCTAATATCGAAGCTGAAATCAATGCCTTTGTAAAATAAACAATTAAAAGATGAGATAAGATTATCTCATCTTTTTCCGTATCAAATCTAAGCATTTTTAAAGACTTTATGGCATACTAGATTTAAAAGAAAGCGAGGAAAACTCATGGAACAATTTTTAGAAAACATTAAAGATCTTGAAGTTACAACTGTTGCGCGTGCGCAAGAAGCTCTTGATAAAAAAGAAACTGCTACATTCTTTATCGGCCGCAAAACTTGCCCTTACTGCCGTAAATTTGCTGGCACTTTGGCTGGTGTGGTAGCTGAAACCAAAGCACACATCTATTTCATCAATAGTGAAGAACCAAGTCAACTAGATGCATTGCAAGACTTCCGATCACGTTACGAAATCCCAACTGTACCAGGTTTTGTTCATGTTGAAAATGGAGAGATTAAGGTCCGTTGTGATTCTTCTATGTCAGCTCAAGAAATCAAAGATTTTCGTTGATTATAAAAACCACTCGTTTGAGTGGTTTTTGTGTTTTTCTAAATTAATACTTTTTAAGCAATTCTTGTACCATTTTATGAAGTTCTTCAATCCTTTTCAGCCTGCTTCTCGACTAAACGCCTTTGCATAACTAATTCATTCTGTATTTCATCTAATTTGGATTCTTCATTAGAATTTTCTTTAACAAAAAAATTAGTTAAGGCGCTAGTCAGCATCCCAATCGTTCCAATTCCCACTAGCATTAAGATTATTGCTAACCATTTCCCAAATATTGAACTTGGGACTATATCACCATAACCAACAGTTGTTACTGTAACAATAGCCCACCAAAGACTGTCTGAAAAAGCTTTCTCCTCTACAACTGATAAGATTGAGCTTCCAACAAATACAATAAATACATTGACATATAAGATATAAAAGCAAGCCATTCGTTCGCAGTAATCTACTAGCTTTTCTTTTCTAGTTTTCCACTTAAACCAATTATTCTTAATAACCTTGTAAGTTTAACTAATTTTGTTAATTTTGCTAAACGAAAAAAATACGTCCCAAACGAAAAACTGTAAAAATGGCATTTAATGGAAGAATTGCTAATAAATCAAAAACATTATCAATAATGAAACGAAATTTTTCTTTTACTAGTAAAGAAACGCCATAGATAGTCTACTATAAACACTATCCAAATCATTAAATCAATAATATTGTAAGGTGGATTATCCAAATCTATAACATCCATAAATCCAAAAATAACTCAGCACAACAGATATCAATGCCAATAATATTATGGTTGTGTCATAGTAATCTACAAACGTCCAAGTCTTTTTCAATTTATATTTCTCCATTATGATTGCTTATGAATTTATTATAGCATAAATTAAAAACTAAGATTCAGTAAAAAGAACACCAATAGGTGTTCCTTTTTATATCCGTTAAAGGTGTTGCGGTGTCTGGAGACGTATCGTAAACTTGAAAAATCCACTCCTACTCCTAGATCTGCTTGAGCTAACTGATTGACCATGGTCATGTGGGCTAACTCCTTAATGTTG
>BNJU01005528.1_pt1 | contig 73591 bp, 78 predicted proteins | sample 8539281 | NCBI WGS metagenome assembly BNJU01 (sample SAMD00202456, study PRJDB9452) | human saliva metagenome | isolation source: human saliva | place: Japan
CAAGTAGCCTGCAAAATCACCCTGATGTGACCATTATTGCAGATGCTGAAGCGCTCAGCTTGCTTGAAAAAAATAAAAAAACGAAACCGTTCAGTATGTTCTGTTGAGCGCTTTCAACTCTTTTTATAAATGGAAGAAAAATCAAAGAAATTAAACCGCATTTTTTTCTTGACAATTATTCCTTTTACGTGTAAAAATAGAATAGATCTTGAACTTGAAGGGAGTGAAAAATGTCTAAAACAGTAGTACGTAAGAATGAATCTCTTGACGACGCACTTCGTCGTTTCAAACGTGCGGTTACTAAAGCTGGTACTCTTCAAGAAACACGCAAACGTGAATTCTATGAAAAACCTTCTGTAAAACGTAAACGTAAGTCAGAAGCAGCTCGTAAACGTAAAAAATTCTAATTAGAAATGAAAGGCTGGAGAAATCTAGTCTTTTTCTTTCAATACTCTTCGAAAATCTCTTCAAACCTCGTCAACGTCGCCTTGCCGTACTCAAGTACAGCCTGTGGCTAGTTTCCTAGTTTGCTCTTTGATTTTCATTGAGTATAAATAAATACTTCAAAGCCTGCAAAAATCTGAAACTTCCTCCCACAATTTGATATAATAGTAAAAAGAACTCGATTGAAGGAGGAAATGATGTCGGTTTTAGTAAAAGAAGTGATTGAAAAGCTTAGACTAGACATTGTCTATGGCGAACCAGAATTACTTGAAAAGGAAATCAATACCGCGGACATTACGCGACCTGGTCTTGAAATGACGGGCTATTTTGACTACTACACGCCAGAGCGGATTCAACTTTTGGGGATGAAGGAGTGGTCCTATCTGGTCAGCATGCCTTCTAACAGCCGTTATGAAGTTTTGAAAAAAATGTTTCTACCTGAGACACCTGCGGTCATTGTTGCCCGTGGTTTGGTGGTTCCGGAGGAAATGTTAAAGGCTGCTAGAGAATGTAAGATTGCCATTTTAACCAGCCGTACAGCGACTAGTCGTTTGTCTGGAGAGTTATCTAGTTATCTAGATTCGCGTTTGGCAGAACGGACCAGTGTGCACGGTGTCTTGATGGATATCTATGGAATGGGTGTCTTGATTCAGGGCGATAGTGGAATCGGTAAGAGTGAGACAGGTCTAGAGCTTGTCAAACGTGGTCACCGCTTGGTAGCTGATGACCGTGTCGATATTTTTGCCAAGGATGAGATTACTCTTTGGGGTGAACCGGCTGAAATCTTGAGACACCTGATTGAAATTCGTGGGGTTGGTATTATCGATGTCATGAGCCTCTACGGTGCGAGTGCGGTAAAAGATTCTTCACAAGTTCAGTTGGCTGTCTACTTGGAAAATTACGATACGCATAAGACCTTTGATCGACTTGGAAACAATGCAGAGGAATTAGAAATTTCTGGCGTAGCCATTCCTCGTATCCGTATTCCAGTTAAAACAGGTCGTAATATCTCTGTCGTGATTGAGGCTGCTGCCATGAATTATCGTGCTAGGAAATGGGCTTTGATGCGACGCGTTTGTTCGAAGAACGCTTGACCAATCTTATTGCTCAAAACGAGGTGCCTAATGCTTGATCCAATTGCTATTCATCTAGGACCTCTAGCCATTCGTTGGTATGCCTTATGTATTGTGACAGGTTTGATTCTTGCGGTTTATTTGACCATGAAAGAAGCGCCTAGAAAGAAGATCATACCAGACGATATTTTAGATTTTATATTGGTAGCTTTTCCTCTGGCTATTTTAGGAGCTCGTCTCTACTATGTCATTTTCCGTTTTGATTACTATAGTCAGAATTTGGGAGAAATTTTTGCCATTTGGAATGGTGGTTTGGCCATCTACGGTGGTTTGATAACTGGGGCCCTTGTACTCTACATCTTTGCTGATCGTAAACTCATCAATACTTGGGATTTCCTAGACATTGCGGCACCAAGTGTCATGATTGCCCAAAGTTTGGGTCGCTGGGGAAATTTCTTTAACCAAGAAGCTTACGGTGCTGCAGTAGATAATCTGGATTATTTACCTAGCTTCATCCGTGACCAGATGTATATCGAGGGGAGCTACCGTCAGCCGACCTTCCTTTATGAGTCTCTCTGGAATCTTCTTGGTTTCGCCTTGATTTTGATTATCAGACGAAAATGGAAGAGCCTTAGACGAGGTCATATCACTGCTTTCTACTTGATTTGGTATGGTTTTGGTCGTATGGTCATCGAAGGTATGCGGACAGATAGCCTCATGTTCTTTGGCCTTCGAGTCTCTCAATGGTTATCAGTTGTTCTTATCGGACTGGGTATTTTTATCATTCTATATCAAAATCGAAAGAAGGCCCCTTACTATGTTAATGAGGAGGAAAACTAAATGTTAGAAGTTGCATATATACTTGTTGCCCTTGCTTTGATTGTCTTTTTGGTTTATCTGATTATCACTGTACAAAAACTTGGTCGTGTTATTGATGAAACAGAGAAGACGATTAAAACCTTGACTTCAGATGTGGATGTGACCTTGCATCATACCAATGAATTGCTGGCTAAGGTCAATGTCTTGGCAGATGATATCAATGTCAAGGTGGCAACGATTGATCCACTCTTTAGTGCTGTTGCAGATTTATCTCTATCTGTTTCAGACCTCAATGACCATGCGCGTGTCTTGAGCAAAAAAGCTTCATCAGCTGGTTCAAAAACACTCAAGACTGGTGCAAGTTTGTCAGCTCTTCGTCTTGCAAGTAAATTATTCAAAAAATAAAAAAGGAGAATTCTTATGGGTAAACTATCCTCAATCCTTTTAGGAACCGTTTCAGGTGCAGCTCTTGCCTTGTTTTTAACAAGCGACAAGGGCAAACAAGTTTGCAGTCAGGCCCAAGATTTTCTAGATGATTTGAGAGAAGATCCTGAGTATGCCAAGGAGCAAGTCTGTGAAAAACTGACAGAAGTTAAGGAACAGGCTACAGATTTTGTTCTGAAAACCAAAGAACAGGTCGAGTCAGGTGAAATCACTGTGGACAGTGTACTTGCTCAAGCCAAATCATGTGCCCGTCAAGCTACAGAAGCATCTAAAGAGACCTTGAACAGTTTCAAAGAACAACTGGAAGAAAAAGTGGTTGTGGAAGAACAAGAAGGTCAAGAAATCGTCATCGAGATTCAAGAAGATTAAGGTAACTTCTAAAACTAAGTTCCAGTTTCCCACAACCTAGCTTTTAGTATGAGAAAAACGCGTGACATCAGTGGAAATCCGTCTTATACTAACTTCTGCTGGTTTTCTTTTTCTTGATATATAAGGATTCAAAAGCGAAAAGACTCAGAAAAAAGTGCACGACAAATAGCCCTAAAACAGAGTCGTCTTAGAGTAAATTCCAGTTGCTAGCGTTTAGTGTGAGACTTTTCGATGGTGATAAGATGTGTAGTTAGAGGGAAAAATTCCCTTTATTTCAATAAGCCAGGTGATAAGTGTGTGTCTTCTGGTTTGACAAATTGGCAACCCAGAAGATCAGCGATGTCCTCGCTCAAAGGTGAAGGTGAAGACGTCGTAGCAGATTTTTCCTTGAAACTCTTCTCGTTTCAAAGGAATTGACATGGGAAATGACTAGATTGACGTCTTTCTGAGTCAGCTGGTCAAAGGAAGTGCTCTTGGGAAGAATGGCTCGCAAAACCGTATGGTTCTTCTCAATCCGCCCCTTCTGGTCAGGACGGCTAGGGTCGCAGAAGTAGAGGTGAGACTTCCCATCAATGTCTCGCTCAAGCTCCTCCACATAGGGAGAACTCAGATCCGTTGTCCGTGAGAATGACAGGGAATAGCTGATGGAAGGCATACCTCCATCCATGACTCTTTCTTTCAAAGATGCGAATTTAGTGGCGACCTCCAGAGCGGTCTTGTTGTCTAAAAGCAAGGCGAAGAGGAAGTTGCAGAAGGAAACGTTGAAGGTGAGCAGAAGCTTTCCACCAGGTCTGCCGATGACCGTGTCCATTTCCAACCATTTGAAGAAATCATCTGTTTCTCGTAACTCTTGGAAATCCTGGTAGGTCCGCCCAATTTTCAGCTCTTTGGGAATAGCTACTTTTCTGGATTTTCTACGTGCCTTGAACTTGACCATTCGAGGAAAATCAATGAGGCTTGGCTGTTAGATAACCCAGCTTGGCATGCCGATACACCGTAGCTTTCGACACAGGTAGGTTATGTGTCTGAATGATATGGTAGATGCTTTGTTTCTTCTGGATGCCTAGGGTTAAGACCTTGTCCATCTGATAAAAACTTTCCTTGTTTAGGGGAATGCCTTCTCTGGACTCCCTCAACATAGTCTCGTACTGTTCCTGCGCCTTTTTCGCGTAGTAAAGATAGCGGTTAAAGCCACAATCCGTCCTCTTTTTTGGACAGTTGTTACAGACATAAGGAGCTTTTTTGAGAAGTGGGCAATCCGTGCAATCAGATTTGACGGATGTTGGATGCATGATGCGATTGCGCTTGATTTCCTTTGAAATGGTTGACGGGTCTTTTCCTATTTTCTCAGCGATAGAACGGAAAGTCTCCTGTTGGCTGATTCCAGTTTGGATGTCAATACGGTCTTCTAGAGTGAGATGTTTTTGTTTTTTCGTCATGAGGTTCCTCCTTACGAAAAGTCTCAGACTTAATTCTAGCATCATTCGTCGTCTGAGACTAACTTCCAGTTTTGGGAGAGAGGTGGAAGTTACTTTGAGAAGTTACGTCAAGAAGATTAAAATCAAGAAACAGTTATTTTTTTCCTATAATAAACCCTTTGTGATATAATGGCAGTATAGAGCGTGCAATATTTTGATTTCTTCCATAATGTAGTAAAATTTTAACAGCAGGTTATTAATTGTCATACGGATGGGGAAATGGACCTAGATGATAAAAGAGAAAAAGGTAACCTTGGTTCTTTTTTTACAAAGTTGTTTGGTGGTATAAAATAAGTGGTTCTGTCCGTAACCTAAATAACCCGCCTGATGAACAGGGGGACTGGGTTTAGATATTACAAGAAATAGTTATTTAAAATTGAAAGGATTTAAAATGTGATGTATTAAAGTAGAGTAAACTTCCTAAATTTGAGGAAAAGAAAAAATTGTGATTTTGTTAACAGAAAATGTTGACACCTTCTATATATATATAGAAATGATAGTTAAAAAGGAATTGGGTAACATAACATGAAAGATATCTTTAATAAACGCCAACGTTTTTCGATTCGAAAGTTTTCTGTTGGAGTGGCATCTGTTTTAATAGGAGTTGCCTTGTTTGCACCATCCCAGGAGTGCTAGCTTCTACGGAAAATAATTTGGCAACAGAGATAGGGGCTAATTCTGAAAGGGAGAATTCTACCCCTACTGTGGAGAACAAAGAAGAGAATCAAAATTCACCAGAGAATCAAGGTGATATCTCTAGTCCAGCCCCAAAAGATACTCCAATAGGATCTACAAGGACTACAGAACTCGAGACATCTGGGGATAAAGAAAATAATAGCTTGGCCACAAGGACTTCCGTAGCGGGTGAAGACAGATCAAGCACTCCAGCGGTGAGAGCAGCATCCAATCCTTCCGAGGTTAAAAAATATGAATTGACTGAGGAAGATGCTAAAAAAATCAAAGCAGGAATAATCGGTTCAGAAGGTGATAAGTATGATAGCCTATTACTAGATGGACCTCAGTTAAAGCCAAATGATTATACAGATGAAGATTATCTAAGTAATAAAGATGAAATCTATATTTATGAAAAGGATGGGAAAAAGTATGTAGGCTATAACAGTCATCCGTTACTAGAAGATACTGATGGTGATGGTATTATTGATAGTGACGAAAAGTCAGATGAAAAATTAAAATGGAATGTAAGTGAACGTGATATGATTATGTTCATGGAATTGTCCTACCGTGACGATAAGTATATTGACAGAGTACTGAATCATAAGAACCCTTTAAGAGAAGCAGAGCTATACAAAAAGAAAGGCGAAAGTAAACCACGCTATGAATATATGATGATGAATAGGGAATTAGCTCCTTATTGGAAAAGAAAGAAAAGTTATCATACCTCCAGCGGACTAGATGCAGTGTTATTTGAAACAAAGAGTGATTTTCCATTTTTACCAAATGGGACTGCTCAAGTATTAGCGTTTCGAGGAACAAGTGATGGGAAAGATATTATAGCTGATGGAATACTTGGAACAGGGAGTGACCCTAAACAGGCGAAAGAAGCAGAAGGAATTATGCGTGAATTAGCTAAGGATAAGAGTATCACCAATCTTTATCTAACTGGACATTCTCTGGGAGGATATTTGGTTCAGCGTGCCATGGTTGAGGCCTACGAATTAGCATATTCTAATAACAGAGGTATATCTCCTGAAGAAAAATTAAATTATAAAAACTTTTATGAAAAATATATTAAAAAGGGACGACATTTAATGCTCCAAAAAGTGAGGACTGGTCTTCTTTCATCATCTGCGTTTTTTGGCAAAAAGGTTTAGATAGTAAAAAAATAGCTCAGTCTGGGAAAATGACACATTATATAGTTAATAACGATTCTACTATAGGAAAAAGTGTCAGTAATGATAGTGATGTTGTCATAAATGTTGGGGATACAAAAGGAGGTCATAGTTCACGTTCTTATTTTGAAAATGATATGATTAATAGACGACCAGAGTTTATTTCTGGGAAACGAATTTCCTTAGATGGGATAGGTTTTCAAAATCCTAAGATTGCTACAGCTAAGTCTCTAGAAAAAGTTGGAGAAACTGCTGTATACAGTAAACACGGAGATGACATCATTAAGTCAACAACTGTTAGTATGAAAGATCCTGATACAGGACAGATTACTAAAAATACACTTGAGGAAGTGTTTAAGAAAGATGGTGCGAAGGACAAAGTAGAAACAACCGAAATCCCATCACCTAAGAAATACATAAAAGATAATACACGCGAAAAAGGACAAGCTAATGTTGAAGCACCTGGTAAAACCGGAGAACAGACGGTAACAACAACTTATAGTGTCAATCCTAACACTGGAGATCTGATTGAACATGTAGGACAACCAGTAGTTAAGCAACCGGCAATAGAAACAGTTGTCAAAGTCGCAGCCAAGGATGAAGTAGAATACATTAAAAAAAGGAGACGACGTTGTTAAGAAGACAACAAGTTACACAGTAAACTCAAAAACTGGCAGTCTTACTTCGACTGATAAGGAAGAAGTAGTCAATAAAGGTGGCGCGAAGGATTTAGTTGAGTATACTTCAGTTGAACCCAAACCAGTTTATTTAAAAGATGAGAACAGTCCAAAAGGTACTGATACCGTTCAATTTCCAGGGAGACCAGGAAAATCTAAAGTCACCACAACCTATAGCGTAAATCCAGTAAATGGAACCCTAACTCCATCAAAAGGCAAACCACAAGTCGTATTTGTACCAACAGCTAAAGTTGTAAAAGTGGGGGCGAAGGATAAAGTAGTAGAAACACCGATTGAACCAGAAGTTGAGTATGTTAGAGATGGTGAACGAGAAGTTGACACACCTAATGAACGCGTTGAAGGAGCCAAAGGTAAAACAGTTGTTACAACCACTTACGATGTAGATTCAAAGGACGGTAATATTACAGAACACGTTGGCAACCCAGTAGTCAGCCCAGCAGGCAAGACAATCGTTAAAGTTGGTGCGAAAACTAAGGTTGAACGTAATAAGGATGACCAAGGTCGTGATGTGATTGATACCACTACCTATGAAGTTGATCCAAAAACAGGTAAGGTAACTCCAACAACTGTTCGAACTTATGGAACAACGAAAGCACCAACAGTTGAGAAGAAAGTAGTACCGTCTCCAGTAGTTTATGAAAAAGATGGTATGAAAGAAAAAGGCACAGCCCCAACTACTGTTAAAGGTGAAGATGGTGAAGATACTATCACAACAACTTTACACTGTGGATTCTAATACTGGAAAGATTACAGCAAGTGAAGGTCAACCAGTTCGTACGAAAGCACCAACGAATACTATTGTCAAAGTCGCAGCCAAGGATAAAGTGGAGACAACCGCAATCCCATCACCTAAGAAATATGTAAAAGATGATACACGCGACAAAGATCAACCAAATGTGGAAGAAGCAGGTCAAGCGGGTTCACGCACTACCACAACAACATATAGTGTTGATCCTACTACAGGCGCTATTACAGAAAGAGTAGGAGAACCAGTAGTAGTAAATCCAACAGCAACAATTGTCAAAGTCGCAGCCAAGGATAAAGTAGAAACAACCGCAATCCCATCACCTAAGAAATATGTGAAAGATGATACACGCGACAAAGGTCAACCAAATGTGGAAGAAGCAGGTCAAGCAGGTTCACGCACAGTAACAACTACTTGCGAAGTAAATCCAGCAGATGGAACCATTACAGAAAGAGTAGGAGAACCAGTAGTAGTAAATCCAACAGAAACAATTGTTAAAGTCGCAGCGAAGGATAAAGTGGAGACAACCGCAATCCCATCACCTAAGAAATACGTAAAAGATGATACACGCGACAAAGCTCAACCAAATGTGGAAGAAGCAGGACAAGCAGGTTCACGCACAGTAACAACTACTTACGAAGTAAATCCAGCAGATGGAACCATTACAGAAAGAGTAGGAGAACCAGTAGTAGTAAATCCAACAACAACTATTGTTAAAGTCGCAGCCAAGGATAAAGTAGTAGAAACCCCGATTGAACCTGAAGTTGAGTATGTTAGAGATGGTGAACGAGAAGTTGACACACCTAATGAACGCGTTGAAGGAGCTAAAGGTAAAACAGTTACTACAACCACTTACGATGTAGATAAAAAAGATGGCCATATCACAGAACACGTTGGTACCCCAGTTGTCACCCCAGCAGGTAAGACAATCGTTAAAGTTGGTGCGAAAACTAAGGTTGAACGTAATAAGGATGACCAAGGTCGCGATGTGATTGATACCACTACCTATGAAGTTGATTCAAAAACAGGTAAGGTAACTCTAACAACCGTTCGAACTTATGGAACAACGAAAGAACCAACAGTCGAGAAGAAAGTAGTACCGTCTCCAGTAGTTTATGAAAAAGATGATACGAAAGAAAAAGGTACAGCTCCAACTACTGTTAAGGGTGAAGATGGTGAAGACACTATCACAACAACTTATACTGTGGATCCTAATACAGGAAAGATTATAGTAAGTGAAGGTCAACCAGTTCGTACGAAAGAACCAACGAATACTATTGTTAAAGTCGCAGCCAAGGACAAAGTAGTAGAAACACCGATTGAACCAGAAGTTGAGTATGTGAGAGATGGTGAACGAGAAGTTGACACACCTAATGAACGCGTTGAAGGAGCTAAAGGTAAAACGGTTACTACAACCACTTACGATGTAGATTCAAACGACGGTCATATCACAGAACACGTTGGTACCCCAGTCGTCACTCCAGCAGGTAAGACAATCGTTAAAGTTGGTGCGAAAACTAAGGTTGAACGTAATAAGGATGACCAAGGTCGCGATGTGATTGATACCACTACCTATGAAGTTGATTCAAAAACAGGTAAGGTAACTCTAACAACCGTTCGAACTTATGGAACAACGAAAGAACCGACAGTTGAGAAGAAAGTAGTACCATCCCCAGTAGTTTATGAAAAAGATAGCACGAAAGAAAAAGGTACAGCCCCAACTACTGTTAAAGGTGAAGATGGTGAAGACACTATCACAACAACTTACACTGTGGACCCTAATACTGGAAAGATTATAGTAAGTGAAGGTAAACCAGTTCGTACGAAAGAACCAACTAATACTATTATCAAAGTCGCAGCGAAGGACAAAGTAGTAGAAACACCGATTGAACCAGAAGTTGAGTATGTTAGAGATAGTGAACGAGAAGTTGACACACCTAATGAACGTATTGAAGGAGCTAAAGGTAAAACAGTTACAACAACCACGTACGATGTAGATTCAAAGGACGGTCATATTACAGAACACGCTGGCAACCCAGTCGTCAGCCCAGCAGGTAAGACAATCGTTAAAGTTGGTGCGAAAACTAAGGTTGAACAATCTAAAGATTCTGAAGGTCGCGATGTGATTGATACCACTACCTATGAAGTTGATCCAAAAACAGGTAAGGTAACTCCAACAACGGTTCGAACTTATGGTAAAACGAAAGCACCAACAGTTGAGAAGAGAGTAGTACCATCGCCTGTTATCTATGAAAAAGATGATACGAAAGAAAAAGGTACAGCTCAACTACTGTTAAAGGTGAGAGATGGTGAAGACACTATCACAACAACTTATACTGTGGATCTAATACAGGAAAGATTATAGTAAGTGAAGGTAAACCAGTTCGTACAGAAAGAACCAGCAGCAACAATTGTCAAAGTCGCAGTGAAGGATAAAGTGAGACAACTGGACATCCCATCACCTAAGAAATATGTAAAGGATGATACACGCGACAAAGGTCAACCAAATGTGGAGAAGCAGGTCAGTGGGTTCACGCACAGTGACAACTACTTACGAGAGTAAATCCATCAGATGGAACAATTACAGAAGAGTAGTAGAACCAGTAGTAGTAAATCCAACAGAAACAATTGTTAAAGTCGCATGAGGATAAATAGTAGAAAACCCGATTGAACCAGAAGTTGAGTATGTTAGAGATGGTGAACGAGAAGTTGACACACCTAATGAACGCGTTGAAGGAGCTAAAGGTAAAACAGTTACAACAACCACTTACGATGTAGATTCAAAGGACGGTCATATTACAGAACACGCTGGCAACCCAGTCGTCAGCCCAGCAGGTAAGACAATCGTTAAAGTTGGTGCGAAAACTAAGGTTGAACAATCTAAAGATTCTGAAGGTCGCGATGTGATTGATACCACTACCTATGAAGTTGATCCAAAAACAGGTAAGGTAACTCCAACAACTGTTCGAACTTATGGTAAAACGAAAGCACCAACAGTTGAGAAGAGAGTAGTACCATCGCCTGTTATCTATGAAAAAGATAGCACGAAAGAAAAAGGTACAGCCCCAACTACTGTTAAAGGTGAAGATGGTGAAGACACTATCACAACAACTTATACTGTTGATCCTAATACAGGAAAGATTATAGTAAACGAAGGTAAACCAGTTCGTACGAAAGAACCAACGAATACAGTCGTCAAAGTCGCAGCCAAGGACAAAGTCGTAGAAACACCGATTGAACCAGAAGTGGAATACGTTAAAGATGTTGAAAAAGACTTCGGTACACCAGATGAGCGTATTGAGGGTGAAAAAGGTAAAACAGTTACTACAACCACTTACGATGTAAATCCAAAAGATGGTCATATCACAGAACATGTTGGTACCCCAGTCGTCACCCCAGCAGGTAAGACAATCGTTAAAGTTGGTGCGAAAACTAAGGTTGAACAATCTAAAGATTCTGAAGGTCATGATGTGATTGATACCACTACCTATGAAGTTGATCCAAAAACAGGTAAGGTAACTCCAACAACCGTTCGAACATATGGAATAACGAAAGAACCAAAAGTAGAGTTAGAACAAGATCCTAAGACAGGTGATGTTACAGTCACACCGAAGAAACCAGATGGGTCAACATATCCACAGGAACTAAGGTAGAAATCCCAGGTAAAGATGGTAATCCAATCGTTGTTACAATCGATGAAGATGGTAAAGGTAAAGTACCAAACAGTGATCTACCAAACGTAGAAAAAACAGGTACAGGTAAGATTACTGAACCAGGTAAATCATCTGTGGAAGTTCCTAAGGTAACAACTTTTGAAAACGATGTATTAGGGGGTTCAATTGCATTACCAGAGCTAATGATTGAGGTTCGCTGGATTGATGAAGCTGGAAATGTATTGAAACCATCTGTTAAGACAGGTAGTGAAGAGGATGCTGAACATGGATCGATTCCAGGATATGAATTTGTACGAACTGTGATTGATGAAAATGAACCAGTAATGACTCACATTTTCAGAAAAGTAAGTGAAAGTACAAATCCAACTCCAGCAACTCCAGTCACACCTGATACTAATGAGAATTCTGGTCAAGATGCACCTGCACCAACACCAGCTACTCCAACTTCAAATGCAGTTACTCCAAATGCAGATCAGGTAGATACTAAGACTACTGTTGATAATGGAGCTAAGTCAAATGATTCTCAAAATGTATTGCCAAATATAGGAACAGAATCAAATGATTCTCAAAATGTATTGCCAAGACTTGGAACAGAGTCAAGTATGACTCTTGCATCTTTAGGACTTCTTGGTATGCTAGGCGGTCTAGGACTTGCTCTTGGAAAGAAAAAAGAAGACTAAAATAAACCTTTTATTAAGTTTTGAACTACTTACTGTTAAGTGGCCGATGAAATGATAAAAAGATTAAGAAACGACCTTGCTCTTCATTTGAAGAAATGCAAGGTCGTTGTTGTATTCTTGAAAAAGTAGACGTCAATATTCGTACTAAGACCCTCTCAAAATATTGTATTTCTTCAATCCTAGTGCTCAGTTTTGAAATGTCTCAAAAAGTGCACTATTAGTACCCTTATACTCAATGAAAATCAAAGGGCAAACTAGGAATCGAGCCGCAGGTTGCTCAAAACACCGTTTTGAGGTTGTGGATAGAACTGACGAAGTCAGCTCAAAACACTGTTTTGTGGTTGTAGATAAGACTGACGAAGTCAGTCACATATATACGGCAAGGCGACGTTGACGTGGTTTGAAGAGATTTTCGAAGAGTATTACTATTCGTTATCCTAGAGAAATGTATTGTATTATGAGACGACTAATACGATAAGGTACAATAGATTTATTCTACAGAAAGGAAAAACTCCAGTTTTTATTTAAATAGGATAAAATGAAGCTCTGATATTGATAGTTTCAATCGTTTGTGTGATATTTTAAAAATAAGTCATTTTTAATGGGTTGAAGAACATATCATGATACTCCAATGCTATCAAAGAAAATTAGAGGTTGTATCAAATATAAATATTGTAGAAGCATAAAAACTAAAAAGTGTGATTTAAGCGAGAAATGATTTTGCATATTCCACAAAAAGTATACAATCATAGTTGGATAGCCTTGCCTATGAATATGAGATCATATGTATTTTAGGTAAGCTAATTTTTAAAAAGGAGACAATAGAATGGATAAAAAATCATCCATGAGTCGTATCGAACGTCAGAAACGAGAAAAAAAGTTTTAGCTTTTTCTATTCGTAAGTATAGCTTTTGGTGCGGCTTCAGTTGCTGTTGCAGCACTGATGTTTTTAGGTGCGCGCGTCGTTAGTGCGGATAGCGTAACACCTGTCGACCAACCTCATGTAGAGGCTTTAACTCAAGATACTAGTCCGCTAGCATCGCAGGATAAGGAAAAAGCCTACTAGTTCTGTAAAAAGTGGATACGGCTGTTGCAAGTCAGCTTGTGACACAGCTCAAAGATCAGCTTCACGTCAAGGGAAACTGCGAGATACAGATCTTTAGTCCGTGCCAAGGAAGAACTTGTCAAGGCTGAACAGACTCTTGCTAATTCAAAAGTGAGTCAAGAAGAAGTGGACGCTTTTGGTAGCTCGCTTGACCAATGTTTTGGACCAGCTACGAGCAGTGGAAACTCCTCAAGTCAAAGCAGATAAAAAAATGACGAAAAGCAGACAGGAAGTAACTGAAATCAAGCCAGAGTAGCGAAGCTAACTTCAGAAATTTCAGCTAAGTCTGAGAAACTACTGAAAATACCAATGCTGAGCAACTGGAAAAAGCTAAAGCTAGTCTCAAATTGTCTATTGATCGTTTGGAGCAGACTATCGCCCAAACACCTAAGAATGACTTGACACGTGAAATCTTGGAGAAAGCTATCGCTCAAGTTGCCGTAGCCAAGTCTGCATTTGGTGGTGTAGAAGTTAGCCTTCGTGATGTTGAGGATATGAATCGTGTCATCAAACGTAACGAAAGCTCTGTTATGATCGCGCGTAATCGTTTGACTTCTGGGCATAATGATGTCCGTAATCGTGCAGCTATCCCAGTTGGGACCACGCTTCGCTCTGATGCGGGGGCAACTTATGACAATGCTGTTGGGCTCTACTTTACAAAGGAAGGAGATGGCTCAGGTTACCCACCTGGTACCATGCTCTTTAGAGACCGTAACCAAAATACTGCGGATAATCAAAGAGTTAAGGATGTCAAGGATGTCGTTAAGGTTGATGTCACTAAAAACGGAGATAATACCTACGATTGGGTCATTGAGTTTGACCGTAATCCTGAAGGCCACAAAAATGCTCATGCTTGGTTTACCCTTCCAAAGGGTCATGAATTGGTAAACGACGGTTCGGCATCATTTAGTAGTTACTGGGGTGGTTCTGGTGGAAAACGACGTATTGACACTCAAGGAAGATTACCACGAACCTTACTACAAATCTTTCAACAACAGCTTGCAGCTACGTCTAAGGTTATTAACATTGGTACCCCTGATGGAGATATCGAGACTGCTGATGGCAAAAAGACGAAAGGTGGTTTCTGGAGTGGTAGCGATGGAGTTGTTAAAACATTAGAAGAAATTATGGCAAATCCTAATGCACCATACTGGCATCGTACAGGTGGTGCTCGTACGACTACGGATAAGGATGTTCTGTTATCAGACTATTTGAAGGATTGGTTGATCCAGCATACGCAAAAAGTCTACCATTTTGAAATCGATTATCGTAGTAAATTGAAGGAAAGTACATCAAACTATATCTTTCGTTTCAAAACCAAGGCTGCTGAGGGGACTCCGCTCTTTTATGCAGCAGGGCTGCGCTCCTATGAGTTCAACACCCACCGAAATGATATGCAATGGTATGGTTTGCCATCTCCTAAGGTGACGGGGGCTGATCAAACCATCGAAAAAGGTAAGGAAATCCGACTTGAATTTACAACTACAGATAATCTAGCAGGATTTTCGAATGCTGATCCAAAACTAGGTTATAATCCAGCTACTTCTATCACCTTAGAGGATAGTAAGCTGACGCTTGAAAATCAAAAAGTTGAAGTTCAAAAAGTGAGTGACCATGAGCACAAGCTTATTATCACAGGTCGTGTTGCCTCAGAACCTAGCGAAACAGGTTATCAGGTCAAAGTCAAGTCTGTCAATAACGTTGGACAAAGTGCGGTGCATACAGCCACCGTTAAAGTTACAGCTCCGAGCATAGATGCGAACAAGTACACACCAACACCTCAAGAGCAAACAGTCAATGTTGGAGAAACACCAGATCCTAAGAAATCAATTGGTAACGTAGGAGATCTTCCAAAAGGAACTACAGTTGAATACAAGACTCCAGTAGACACTAAAACACCAGGCGATAAGGAAACAACAGCAGTTGTCACTTACCCAGATGGCTCTAAGGATGAAGTTCCAGTAACTGTTAAGGTAGTAGATCCACGTAAAGATGCAGAGAAGAACAATCCAACACCTCAGGATCAAACAGTCAATGTTGGAGAAACACCAGATCCTAAAGAAATCAATTGGTAACGTAGGAGATCTTAAAAGGAACTACAGTTGAATACAAGACTCCAGTAGACACTAAAACACCAGGCGATAAGGAAACAACAGCAGTTGTCACTTGCAGATGGCTCTAAGGATGAAGTTCCAGTAACTGTTAAGGTAGTAGATCCACGTAAAGATGCAGAAAGAACAATCCAACACCTCAGGATCAAACAGTCAATGTTGGAGAAACACCAGATCTAAGAAATCAATTGGTAACGTAGGAGATCTTCCAAAAGGAACTACAGTTGAATACAAGACTCCAGTAGACACTAAAACATCAGGCGATAAGGAAACAACAGCAGTTGTCACTTACCCAGATGGCTCTAAGGATGAAGTTCAGTAACTGTTAAGGTAGTAGATCCACGTAAAGATGCAGAGAAGAACAATCAACACCTCAGGATCAAACAGTCAATGTTGGAGAAACACCAGATCCTAAGAAATCAATTGGTAACATGGAGATCTTCCAAAAAGGAACTACAGTTGAATACAAGACTCCAGTAGAACACTAAAACACCAGGCGATAAAGGAAACAACAGCAGTTGTTACTTGCCCAGATGGCTCTAAGGATGAAGTTCCAGTAACTGTTAAGGTAGTAGATCCACGTAAAGATGCAGAGAAGAACAATCCAACACCTCAGGATCAAACAGTCAATGTTGGAGAAACACCAGATCCTAAAGAAATCAATTGGTAACGTAGGAGATCTTCCAAAAGAAAAGGAACTACAGTTGAATACAAGACTCCAGTAGACACTAAAACACCAGGCGATAAGAAACAACAGCAGTTGTCACTTACCCAGATAGCTCTAAGGATGAAGTTCCAGTAACTGTTAGAGGTAGTAGATCCACGTAAAAGATGCAGAGAAGAACAATCCAACACCTCAGGATCAAACAGTCAATGTTGGAGAAACACCAGATCCTAAAGAAATCAATTGGTAACGTAGGAGATCTTCCAAAAGGAACTACAGTTGAATACAAGACTCCAGTAGACACTAAAAACACCAGGCGATAAAGGAAACAACAGCAGTTGTCACTTACCCAGATGGCTCCTAGAGGATGAAGTTCCAGTAACTGTTAAGGTAGTAGATCCACGTAAAGATGCAGAGAAGAACAATCCAACACCTCAAGAGCAAACAGTCAATGTTGGAGAAAACACCAGATCCTAAGAAAAATCAATTGGTAACGTAGGAGATCTTCCAAAAAGGAACTACAGTTGAATACAAGACTCCAGTAGACACTAAAACACCAGGCGATAAGGAAACAACAGCAGTTGTCACTTACCCAGATGACTCTCAGGATGAAGTTCCAGTAACTGTTAAGTGAGTAGATCCACGTAAAGATGCAGAGAAGAACAATCCAACACCTCAGGATCAAACAGTCAATGTTGGAGAAACACCAGATCCTAAGAAATCAATTGGTAACGTGAGGAGATCTTCCAAAAGGAACTACAGTTGAATACAAGACTCCAGTAGACACTAAAACACCAGGCGATAAGGAAACACAGCAGTTGTTGACTTACCCAGATGGCTCCTAAGGGATGAAGTTCCAGTAACTGTTAAGGTAGTAGATCACGTAAAGATGCGAGAAGAACAATCCAACACCTCAGGATCAAACAGTCAATGTTGGAGAAACACCAGATCCTAAAGGAAATCAATTGGTAACGTGGAGATCTTCCAAAAGGAACTACAGTTGAATACAAGACTCCAGTAGACACTAAAACACCAGGCGATAGGAAACAACAGCAGTTGTCACTTACCCAGATAACTCCTAGGATGAAAGTTCCAGTAACTGTTAAGGTAGTGAGATCCACGTAAAGATGCGAGAAGAACAATCCAACACCTCAAGAGCAAACAGTCAATGTTGGAGAAACACCAGATCTAAAGAAATCAATTGGTAACATAGGAGATCTTCCAAAAGGAACTACAGTTGAATACAAGACTCCAGTGAGACACTAAAAACACCAGGCGATAAGGAAACAACAGCAGTTGTCACTTTCGCAGATGGCTCTAGGATGAAGTTCAGTAACTGTTAAGGTAGTAGATCCACGTAAAGATGCGAGAAGAACAATCCAACACCTCAGGATCAAACAGTCAATGTTGGAGAAACACCAGATCCTAAAGAAATCAATTGGTAACGTAGGGAGATCTTCAAAAGGAACTACAGTTGAATACAAGACTCCAGTAGACACTCAAAACACCAGGCGATAAAGGAAACAACAGCAGTTGTACTTACCCAGATGGCTCTAAGGATGAAGTTCCAGTAACTGTTAAGGTAGTAGATCCACGTAAAGATGCAGAAGAACAATCCAACACCTCAGGATCAAACAGTCAATGTTGGAGAAACACCAGATCCTAAGAAATCAATTGGTAACGTAGGAGATCTTCCAAAAGGAACTACAGTTGAATACAAGACTCAGTAGACACTAAAACACCAGGCGATAAAGGAAACAACAGCAGTTGTCACTTACCCAGATGGCTCTAAGGATGAAGTTCCAGTAACTGTGAGGTAGTAGATCCACATGAAAGATGCAGAGAAGAACAATCCAACACCTCCAGGATGCAAACAGTCAGATGTTGGAGAAACACCAGATCCTAAAGAAATCAATTGGTAACATAGGAGATCTTCCAAGAAGGAGACTACAGTTGAATACAAGACTCCAATGAGCACTAAAACACCAGGCGATAAGAAACAACAGCAGTTGTCACTTACCCAGATAGCTCTAGGATGAAGTTCCAGTAACTGTTAAGGTAGTAGATCCGTAAAGATGCAGAGAGAACAATCCAACACCTCAAGAGCAAACGGTCAATGTTGGAGAAACACCAGATCCTAAAAGGATCAATTGGTAACGTAGGAGAGTCTTCCAAAAAGGAACTACAGTTGAATACAAGACTCCAGTAGACACTAAAACACCAGGCGATAAAAGGAAACAGCAGCAGTTGTCACTTACCCAGATGGCTCCTAGGATGAAGTTCCAGTAACTGTTAAGGTGAGTAGATCCACGTACAGATGCAGAGAAGAACAATCCAGCACCTCAGGATCAAACAGTCAGTATGGAGAAACACCAGATCCCTAAAGAAATCAATTGGTAACAGACGATCTTCAAAGGAACTACTGATTGAATACAAGACTCCAGTGAGACACTACAAACACCAGGCGATAAAGGAAACAACAGTCAGTTGTCACTTACCCAGATAGCTCTGAGGATGAAGTTCAGCAACTGTTGAGTGAGTAGATCCACGTAAAGATGCGAGAAGAACAATCCAACACCTCAGAACAAACAGTAATGTAGGTAGAAACCCAGATCCTCAAAGATCAATCGTAACGTAGGACGATCTTCCAAAAAGAACTACAGTTGAATACAAGACTCAGTAGACACTACAACACCAGGCGATAAAGAAAACAACAGTCAGTTGTCCTCACCCCAGATGGACCTAAGGATGAAGTTCCGGTAACTGTTAAGGTAGTGGATCCACGTACAGATGCGAGAGAACAACCAACTGCCTGTAGATCCAAACTGCACAGGTGAGCTCCAGATCCTGAAAAGGATCAATCAATCGGTACTGTAGACGATCTTCCAAAAGGAACGACGTCTGAGATACAAGACTCGTAGACACTACGACACCAGGCGTGAGAAGAGCAACAGCTTCGCCGTCACTTTCGAGATGGTTCTAAGGGATGAAGTTCCAGCAACTGTGGGTAAGTAGATGCGCACGCGATCAGAGGAAAGAACAATCCAACACACGTAAAAGACCAGAGCTGTTAATGTAGGTGAGACTCCAGATCCTACAGAGGATCAATCGAGAGAGAAGACAAATTGTCTAGACCTTGATCAGTAGCGAACCACGTTCGAGATACAAGACTCCAGTGAGACACTACATAACACGAGGCGATAAAGAAACAACAGTCAGTTGTCACTTACCAGATGGCTCTAAGGATGAAGTTCAGCAACTGTTAAGGTGTACGTAGATCCACGTACAGATGCAGAGTAAGAAGCAATCAACACCTAAAGACCAAACTAGTCAATGTAGTGAAACTCGATCCTAAAGGGATCAATCGAGTACGTAGACGATCTTCCAAAAGGAACTACGTTGATGCCCAAGACTCAGTAGACACTACAAACACGGAGCGATAAGGAAAACAACAGTCAGTTGTCACTTACTGAACGGTTCTAAGGATGAAGTTCCAGCAACCGTTGAGTAGTAGATCCACGTACAGATGCAGAAGAACAATCCAACAGTAGAGTTGGAACAAGATCCTAAGACAGGTGACGTAACAGTGACACCTAAAAGCACAGATGGGTCATACGCACCAGAGAACTACATGAACTCAGGTAGGATAAAGACTCACCCAGTGACTGCTACAACTGATAGAAAAGCGAGTAAGGAAAAGTACCAAGCACGCTGACTTACCAGAAGGAAGAGTTCCAGGTACAGGTAAGATTACTGATTCAGGTAAACCAGCTGTGAAGTTCCGTAGAAACACCCAGCTGAAAGGTAACACGCAGAGACTGCAGCTCAAAGAGACACCAACAGTAGAGTTGGAACAAGATCCTAAGACAGGTGACGTTACGGTAACACCTAAAGCAACCAGATGGGTCCAACATACCACCAGGAACTAAGGTAGAAATCCAGGTAAGGATAAAGATCACCCAATTACTGTTACAACTGAGTGAAAGCGGTAAAGCTAAAGTACCAGCTGACTTACCAGAAGGAAAAAGGTTCCAGGTACAGGTAAGATTCACTGAACCAGGTAAACCAGCTGTGGAAGTTCCAGTAGAAACACCAGCTAAGGTCACCAGAGACACCAGCTCAAAGACACCAACAGTGAGGTTGGAACAAGATCCTAAGACGAGGTGACGTAACAGTAACACCTAAAGCAACCAGATGGGGTCAACATGCCCACCAGGAGACTAAGGTGAAATCCCAGGTAAGGATAAAAGATCACCCAATTACTGTTACAACGAGTGAGAAACGGTGAGCTAAAGTGCAAATGCTGACACCAGGAAGGAAAAGTTCTGAGGTACAGGTAAGATTACTGAACCAGGTGACCAGCTGTGGAAGTTCCAGTAGAAACACCAGCTAAAGGTCACCAGAGACACCAGCTCAAAGACACCAACAGTGAGAGTTGGAACAAGATCCTAAGACAGGTGACGTTACGGTAACACCTAAAAAAGCAGATGGGTCCAACATACCCACCAGGAACTAAGGTAGAAATCCCAGGTAAGGATAAAGATCACCCAATTGCTGTTACAACTGAGTGAAAACGGTAAGCTAGAAGTACCAAACGCTGACTTACCAGAAGGAAAAAGTTCCAGGTACAGGTAAGATTACTGAACCAGGTAAACCAGCTGTGGAGTTCCAGTAGAAACACCAGCTAAGGTCACACAGAGACACCAGCTCAAAAAGACACCAACAGTAGAGTTGGAACAAGATCCTAAGACAGGTGACGTAACAGTAACACCTAAAGCAACCAGATGGGTCAACATACCCACCAGGAACTAAGGTAGAAATCCCAGGTAAGGATAAAGATCACCCCAATTACTGTTACAACTGATGAAAAACAGTAAAGCTAAAGTACCAAACGCTGACTTACCAGAAGGAAAAGTTCCAGGTACAGGTAAGATTACTGAACCAGGTAAAACCAGCTGTGGAGTTCCAGTAGAAACACCAGCTAAGGTAGCACCAGAGACACCAGCTCAAAAGGACACCAACAGTAGAGTTGGAACAAGATCCTAAGACAGGTGACGTAACAGTAACACCTAAGCAACCAGATGGGTCAACATACCCACCAGAGACTAAGGTAGAAATCCCAGGTAAGGATAAAGATCACCCAATTACTGTACACACTGATGAAAACGGTAAAGCTAAAGTACCAAACGCTGACTTACCAGAAGGAAAAAGTTCAGGTACAGGTAAGATTACTGAACCAGGTAAACCAGCTGTGGAAGTTCCAGTAGAAACACCAGCTAAAGGTCACACCAGAGACACCAGCTCAAAGACACCAACAGTGAGAGTTGGAACAAGATCCTAAGACAGGTGACGTAACGGTAACACCTAAACAACCAGATGGGTCAACATACCCACCAGGAACTAAGGTAGAAATCCCAGGTAAGGATAAAGATCACCCAATTACTGTTACAACTGAGTGAAAAACGGTGAGCTAAAGTACCCAAACGCTGACTTACCAGAAGGAAAAAGTTCCAGGTACAGGTAAGATTACTGAACCAGAGTAAACCAGCTGTGGAAGTTCCAGTAGAAACACCAGCTAAGGTACACCAGAGACACCAGCTCAAAGACACCAACAGTGAGAGTTGGAACAAGATCCTAAGACAGGTGACGTAACAGTAACACCTAAACAGCAGATGGGTCAACATACCCACCAGGAACTAGGTGAAATCCAGGTAAGGATAAAGATCACCCAATTACTGTTACAACTGATGAAAACGGTAAAGCTAAAAGTACCAAACGCTGACTTACCAGAAGGAAGAAAGTTCCAGGTACAGGTAAGATTACTGAACCAGGTAAACCAGCTGTGGAAGTTCCAGTAGAAACACCAGCTAAAGGTCACACCAGAGACACCAGCTCAAAAGACACCAACAGTAGAGTTGGAACAAGATCCTAAGACAGGTGACGTTACGGTAACACCTAAGCAACCAGATGGGTCAACATACCCACCAGGAACTAAGGTAGAAATCCCAGGTAAGGATAAAGATCACCCAATTACTGTTACAACTGATGAAAACGGTAAAGCTAAAGTACCAAACGCTGACTTACCAGAAGGAAAAGTTCCAGGTACAGGTAAGATTACTGAACCAGGTAAACCAGCTGTGGAAGTTCCAGTAGAAACACCAGCTAAGGTAACACCAGAGACACCAGCTCAAAAGACACCAACAGTAGAGTTGGAACAAGATCCTAAGACAGGTGACGTAACAGTAACACCTAAAGCAACCAGATGGGTCAACATACCCACCAGGAACTAAGTAGAAATCCCAGGTAAGGATAAAGATCACCCAATTACTGTTACAACTGATGAAAACGGTGAAAGCTAAAGTACCAAACGCTGACTTACCAGAAGGGAAAAGTTCCAGGTACAGGTAAGATTACTGAACCAGGTAAACCAGCTGTGGAAGTTCCAGTAGAAACACCAGCTAAGGTCACACCAGAGACACCAGCTCAAAAAGACACCAACAGTAGAGTTGGAACAAGATCCTAAGACAGGTGACATGTAACGGTAACACCTAAACAGCAGATGGGTCAACATACCCACCAGGAACTAAGTAGAAATCCCAGGTAAGGATAAAGATCACCCAATTACTGTTACAACTGATGAAAACGGTAAAGCTAAAGTACCAAATGCTGACTTACCAGAAGGAAAAGGTTCAGGTACAGGTAAGATTACTGAACCAGGTGAAACCAGCTGTGGAAGTTCCAGTAGAAACACCAGCTAAGGTAACACCAGAGACACCAGCTCAAAAGAGACACCAACAGTAGAGTTGGAACAAGATCCTAAGACAGGTGACGTGACAGTAACACCTAAAGCAGCCAGATGGGTCAACATCCCACCAGGAACTAAGGTAGAAATCCCAGGTAAGGATAAAGATCACCCAATTACTGTTACAACTGATGAAAACGGTAAAGCTAAAGTACCAAATGCTGACTTACCAGAAGGAAAAGTTCAGGTACAGGTAAGATTACTGAACCAGGTAAAACCAGCTGTGGAAGTTCCAGTAGAAACACCAGCTAAGGTCACACCAGAGACACCAGCTCAAAAAGACACCAACAGTAGAGTTGGAACAAGATCCTAAGACAGGTGACGTAACAGTAACACCTAAGCAACCAGATGGGTCAACATACCCACCCAGGAACTAAGGTAGAAATCCCAGGTAAGGATAAAGATCACCCAATTACTGTTACTAACTGGATGAAAAGCAGTAGCTAAAGTACCAAACGCTGACTTACCAGAGGAAAAGTTCCAGGTACAGGTAGATTACTGAACCAGTGGAAACCAGCTGATGGAAGTTCCAGTAGAAACACCAGCTAAGGTAACACCAGACACCAGCTCAAAGACACCAACAGTAGAGTTGGACAAGATCCTAAGACAGGTGACGTAAACAGTAACACCTAAGCAACCAGATGGGTCAACATACCACCAGGAACTAAGGTAGAAATCCCAGGTAAGGATAAAGATCACTGATTACTGTTACAGACTGATGAAAACGGTGAAAGCTAAGTACCAAACGCTGACTTACCAGAAGGAAAAGTTCCAGGTACAGGTAAGATTACTGAGACCAGGTGAAACCAGCTGTGGGAGTTCAGTAGAAACACCAGCTAAGTCACGCCAGAGACACTGCTCAAAAAGACACCAACAGTGAGTTGGGCAAGATCCTAAGACAGGTGACAACGGTAACACCTAAAGCAGCCAGATGGGTCAACATACCCACCAGGAACTAAAGGTGGGAAATCCCAGGTAAGGATAAGATCACCCAATTACTGCACAGCTGAGTGAAACAGTAAGCTAAAAGTACCAAAGCAGCTGACTTACCAGAAGGAAAGAGTTCCAGGTACAGGTAAGATTACTGAACCAGGTAAAACCAGCTGTGGAGTTCAGTGAGAAACACCAGCTAAGGTCACCCAGAGACACCAGCTCAAAGACACCAACAGTAGAGTTGGAACAAGATCCTAAGACAGGTGACGTGCTGAGTAACACCTAAGCAACCAGATGGGTCAACATACCCACCAGGAACTAAGGTAGAAATCCCAGAGTAAGGATAAAGATCACCCAATTGCTGTTGCAACTGATGAAAACAGTAAAGCTAAAGTACCAAACGCTGACTTACCAGAAGGAAAAAGTTCCAGGTACAGGTAAGATTACTGAACCAGGTAAACCAGCTGTGGAAGTTCCAGTAGAAACACCAGCTAAAGGTCACCTGAGACACCAGCTCAAAAGACACCAACAGTAGAGTTGGAACAAGATCCTAAGACAGGTGACGTAACAGTAACACCTAAGCAACCAGATGGGTCAACATACCCACCAGGAACTAAAGGTGAAATCCCAGGTGAGATAAAGATCACCCAATTACTGTCACAGCTGAGTGAAAACAGTAGAGGAAAGAGTGCCAAACTGACTTACCAGAAGGAAAAGTTCCAGGTACAGGTAAGATTACTGAACCAGGTAAACCAGCTGTGGAGTTCCAGTAGAAACACCAGCTAAGGTAACACCAGAGACACCAGCTCAAAAGACACCAACAGTAGAGTTGGAACAAGATCCTAAGACAGGGTGACGTAACAGTAACACCTAAGCAACCAGATGGGTCAACATACCCACCAGGAACTAAGGTGAAATCCCAGGTAGAAGATGGCAGCAATCACTGTTGAAATCGGTGAAAAACAGTGAGTAAAGTACCAAACAGCGAGTACCAGACGGTAAAGTTCCAGGTACAGCTAAGATTACTGAACCAGGTCAACCAACAGTTGAAGTTCCAGTAACAACACCAGGTAAAAGTCACACCAGCAACACCAGCAGATACAAATCAGTTGCGCCAGTGACACCTGATACGCCAGTCAAACCTGATACTAATGAGGTTCTGGTCAAGATGTACCTGCACCAACACCAGCTACACCAACACCAACTACTCCAACTCAAATGTGTTGCTCGAATGCAGATCAGGTGAGATACTAAGACTACTGTTGATAATGGAGCTAAGTCAAATGATTCTCAAAATGTATTGCCAAATACAGAACAGAATCAAATGCGACTCTCTGCATCTCTAGGACTTCTTGGTATGCTAGGTGGTCTCGGACTTGTAGCTCATCAAAGAAAAAAAGAAGATTAAAAAAATTTAGTTAAAATATGAATTGTTCATTGTTAAGTGGACAATGAATAAAAAGAATGAACAACAGCTTTGTTCACTCATTTTAAGAGGTTCAAGGCCGTTGTTGTGACAGTAGATACTAATATTTGTGCTAGAAGCTCTCGATTGGGACACTAGAGTCAGTCATCTGTTACCATTAAATTTCCTAGATGATTATTTTTACTATCCAAAATGATGATTTATCTGATATGATAAGTGGCTACAGATTTATTTCAAAGATAGAGAGTTAGTTGTGTTTCAACTTTATAATATAATAACATATTATATATAATTAAAATATTTTATCCTAATTTTATGTAACAAAAGTAACATATATTTGATTAAATATGTTGAACATGGTATAATTGAGCTGTGATAGCTGTGATAGCTGTGATAGCTGTGATAGCTGTGATAGCTGTGATGTGTAGAAATGCTCATCATAGTAGGTTTCATGGGTGCATTATTATAAGATGTGTAGCCATGAAGGTTGCTTTTTATTTGATTTTGTGTTTTAACATAAGGAGGAACAATGGAAAATAAATCAAATTCACTCAATAGAATCAAGCGACAGCAACGTGAAAAAGTTTTGCGCTTTTCTATTCGTAAATATAGTTTCGGTGCGGCTTCGAGTTGCTGTTGCAGCGCTGATGTTTTTGGGTGCCCGCGTTGCTGGTGCGGATGATGTGCAGTTCAAACGCTCACAATCTTCACAACCTAATGCGGGTGTAGTAACGCCTGAAAGTAAAGCTGAGTCGCCTGAGGATGTTGCGGGATCTACTGCAAACAAAGTAGATGAAGGGAATAAACCTTCAGAAAATCAAGCGCTTACAGAAGCTGTAAATAGCGCGTCTACAGTTGATAAAGCCAAGTTGAAAAAAAGTAGTTCAAGAATTAAATGCTCTTCTTTCAACTAAATTAAACCTTGACGAGTCAGTAGTATCGCCTGTCAAAGACAGACTTCAAAAAGGAAAGAAGCCTTAGAAAGTTCTGAGCTAGCTCAGAAGGATGATTGATGAGCTTGTAGAACTCTTGTCTAAAGATGTGACAGTCTTATCAGCTGCTAAGGAAACAACTGAGGCTCAAGTAGATAATACTGAGAAGCCAGCTGCCAATCTAGCAAGTCAATCTTCTCCTGAAGTAAGTGCGAGCGAAGAAGGTCAAACTGTATCAGCTAAAAAGATGCTTTGAAAGTATCTGTAGATCAATTACAGGCAGCTGTTTTGGAATTGCCTGAGCATGAGACTACCAAAGAAGTTTTTGAAAAAGCCAATGAACTATTGGGATTAGCTCAAGTTGTTCTTGAAAATACAACAGTTTCTCTGAACGATGTTGAAAATATGAACAAAACTTGTGAGAGAGAATGTTTAACTCTGTTAAAAACGCTACAACACGTTTGAATTCAGGTGCTCGTGACTCACGTAATGGTCAGAGCATGGGAGAAAGGAACTGGTCTAAGATCTGTACCAATAGATAAAGATACAAAACGTGGACAATTAGGAATCGTTGTAGCAGATTCTGGATTTATTACAGGTTATGCGACACCATCTTCAACAATTCAAATTAAGAAAAATGGCCAGACGTTGGTAACTTCAACGCTTGATGATTCAGGACAGTTCAAGTTAAATGCTCCTGGGATTAAAGTTGGAGATACAGTTACATTGGTAGTGAATGGCACAACTGTCGCTACTGAAGTTGTAAGCGAAAGGACATGCAGTTTCCTTCAATGATAGCCTTGCCTATATTAAACAAGTTGATGGATATACAGCAGCGGAATCTGATGTAAGAAATCACCGTAGGAGGTGAAAAATATAAAACGAAGTCACAATCTAATGGATACTTCACTGTTGACGTCGATCCTAAGCTAATGGTGGAAAATGCAGAAGTCACAGCTGTAGTAACTAAAGATGGGAAAGTAGTTGGTCGTGGAACGAGTATTGTTCGTGCAACAAAAGTCACAGACTTCGGTGTTGGTTGGACTGAAAATCCTATGATTGATTACTCACACCGCGATGTATTTTCACCAGATACGAAGCAGTATGCTTTCGTAAGTAAAGGAAAAGCTAATCAAGCTTATGATAACATTCGTGTGTATCGTGAGATGCGTATTGAAGAAAATGGCGACAAGTATTATTACTGGATTGTAGACTCAGGTCCAGCGGCAAATGCGCAGGCAGGATTGTCTAAAAAAATCTCACTTGCAATTCCACGTACGGTTGGAGATCCGTATGATTTTACTTATACCCAAATTAAAAAAGGTAAACAGGAATCTTATAAAAAATATCCCACTGCTTCAGCGTGGGAGTATGACCACTCTACATTCCGTGCTTATGTGAAAGATGGAGAGAAACGTTCTGGATCATCTTATCCTGAAAATGCAGATGCTTGGATGGATTATATAGAACCATCAAATGGATGGCAGAAGAATATTTATCGTAAACATAGCAAAGATGGTACAGAGCCTAATGAAGATGCATTCCTCGAGTCATGGATATGTTGAGGTATCAAGAAAGACGGTCTTGAATACAATGTTGTTCAGTGGAGTTATCGAGGATAGACTGAACGTGACTGCTGGGAACCGTACAATTATGACTTTCAAAACAAAAAGTTTTTAGAAGGTGATGATTTGGATCAAAGTATTATGTCGGATTGGGTTAAAAAGATAAAAAGCAATCCCATGTTATCAGAGATTAAAGAACGTTTAGCTAATGATCCATATCTTGCCTATGGAGGGTATACAACAGGGAGGAAAAAATTCGGTATAAAGAAGGTCAAAAACGCTATCATCGGTACGTTGCCATTGGAACCGAGAGAAGCAACTAATTTCAATCTCCAACCAGTATCTAAAGAGCAAACTACTAAAGTAGGAGTTGTCCCAGATGCTATTAAGAGTATCGAAAATACCGATAAATTACCAAAAGGTACAACTTATCGTTGGTTTAAAAGATCCTGATGTATCGAAAGTTACTGAGCCAGGAAACCTGTTTATGGTACGGTAGAAGTAGTAATACCACAACGTGGTGAAGTTTCTTGTAGATGCGGCGGTAAATGTAGTAGAATCCACGTACAGATGCAGGAAGAACAATCCAACACCTAAAGACCAAACTGTTAATGTAGGGTAAAACTCCAGATCCTAAAGGATCAATCGGTATCTGAGACGATCTTCCAAAAGGAACTACGTTCGAATACAAGACTCCAGTGAGACACTACAACACCAGGCGATAAGAAAACAACAGTCGTTGTCACTTACCCAGATGGTTCTAAGGATGAAGTTCCAGCAACTGTGAGGTAGTAGATCCACGTACAGATGCAGAAAGAACAATCCAACACCTAAAGACCAAACTGTTAATGTAGGTAAAACTCCAGACCTAAAGGATCAATCGGTAATGTAGACGATCTTCCAAAAGGAACTACGTTCAGATACAAGACTCAGTAGACACTACAACACCAGGCGATAAGAAAACAACAGTCGTTGTCACTTACCCAGATGGTTCTAAGGATGAAGTTCCAGCAACTGTTAAGGTAGTAGATCCACGTACAGATGCAGAGAAGAACAATCAACACCTAAAGACCAAACTGTTAATGAGGTAAAACTCCAGATCCTAAAGGATCAATCGGTAATGTAGACGATCTTCCAAAAGGAACTACGTTTCGAATACAAGACTCAGTGAACACTACAACACCAGGCGATAAGAAAACAACAGTCGTTGTCACTTGCCCAGATGGTTCTAAGGATGAAGTTCCAGCAACTGTTAAGGGTAGTAGATCCACGTACAGATGCAGAAGAACAATCAACACCTAAAGACCAAACTGTTAATGTAGGTAAAACTCCAGATCCTAAAGGATCAATCGGTAATGTAGACGATCTTCCAAAAGGAACTACGTTCGAATACAAGACTCCAGTAGACACTACAACACCAGGCGATAAGAAAACAACAGTCGTTGTCACTTACCCAGATGGTTCTAAGGATGAAGTTCCAGCAACTGTTAAGGTAGTAGATCCACGTACAGATGCAGAGAAGAACAATCCAACACCTAAAGACCAAACTGTTAATGTAGGTAAAACTCCAGATCCTAAAGGATCAATCGGTATGTAGACGATCTTCCAAAAGGAACTACGTTCGAATACAAGACTCCAGTAGACACTACAACACCAGGCGATAAGAAAACAACAGTCGTTGTCACTTACCCAGATGGTTCTAAGGATGAAGTTCCAGCAACTGTTAAGGTAGTAGATCCACGTACAGATGCAGAAGAACAATCCAACACCTAAAGACCAAACTGTTAATGTGAGTAAAAACTCCAGATCCCTAAAGGATCAATCGGTAATGTAGACGATCTTCCAAAGGAACTACGTTCGAATACAAGACTCCAGTAGACACTACAACACCAGGCGATAAAGAAAACAACAGTCGTTGTCACTTACCCAGATGGTTCTAAGGATGAAGTTCCAGCAACTGTTAGGTAGTAGATCACGTACAGATGCAGAAAAGAACAATCCAACACCTAAAGACCAAACTGTTAATGTAGGTAAAACTCCAGATCCCTAAAGGATCAATCGGTAATGTCAGACGATCTTTCCAAAAGGAACTACGTTCGAATACAAGACTCCAGTAGACACTACAACACCAGGCGATAAGAAAACAACAGTCGTTGTCACTTGCAGATGGTTCTAGGATGAAGTTCCAGCAACTGTTAGGTAGTAGATCCACGTACAGATGCAGAGAAGAACAATCCAACACCTAAGACCAAACTGTTAATGTGGGTAAAACTCCAGATCCTAAAGGATCAATCGGTAATGAGACGATCTTCCAAAAAGGAACTACGTTCGAATACAAGACTCCAGTAGACACTACAACACCAGGCGATAAAGAAAACAACAGTCGTTGTCACTTACCCAGATGGTTCTAAGGATGAAGTTCCAGCAACTGTTAAGGTAGTAGATCCACGTACAGATGCGAGAAGAACAATCCAACACCTAAAGACCAAACTGTTAATGTGGTAAAACTCCAGACCCTAAAGGATCAATCAGTAATGTAGACGATCTTCCAAAAGGAACTACGTTCGAATACAAGACTCCAGTAGACACTACAACACCAGGCGATAAGAAAACAACAGTCGTTGTCACTTACCCAGATGGTTCTAAGGATGAAGTTCCAGCAACTGTTAAGGTAGTAGATCCACGTACAGATGCAGAGAAGAACAATCCAACACCTAAAGACCAAACTGTTAATGTAGGTAAAACTCCAGATCCTAAAGGATCAATCGGTAATGTAGACGATCTTCCAAAAGGAACTACGTTCGAATACAAGACTCCAGTAGACACTACAACACCAGGCGATAAGAAAACAACAGTCGTTGTCACTTACCCCAGATGGTTCTGAGGATGAAGTTCCAGCAACTGTTAAGGGTAGTAGATCCACGTACAGATGCAGAGAAGAACAATCCAACACCTAAAGACCAAACTGTTAATGTAGGTAAAACTCCAGATCCCTAAAGGATCAATCAGTAATGTAGACGATCTTCCAAAAGGAACTACGTTCGAATACAAGACTCAGTAGACACTACAACACCAGGCGATAAGAAAACAACAGTCGTTGTCACTTACCCAGATGGTTCTAAGGATGAAGTTCCAGCAACTGTTGAGGTAGTAGATCCACGTACAGATGCAGGAAGAACAATCCAACACCTAAAGACCAAACTGTTAATGTAGGTAAAACTCCAGATCCTAAAAGGATCAATCGGTAATGTAGACGATCTTCCAAAAGGAACTACGTTCGAATACAAGACTCAGTAGACACTACAACGCCAGGCGATAAGAAAACAACAGTCGTTGTCCTTGCAGATGGTTCTAAGGATGAAGTTCCAGCAACTGTTAGGTAGTAGATCCACGTACAGATGCAGAAGAACAATCAACACCTAAAGACCAAACTGTTAATGTAGGTAAAAACTCCAGATCTAAAAGGATCAATCGGTAATGTAGACGATCTTCCAAAAAGGAACTACGTTCGAATACAAGACTCCAGTGAGACACTACAACACCAGGCGATAAGAAAACAACAGTCGTTGTCACTTGCAGATGGTTCTAAGGATGAAGTTCCAGCAACTGTTAAGGTAGTAGATCACGTACAGATGCAGAAGAACAATCCAACAGTGAAGTTGAACAAGATCCTAAGACAGGTGACGTAACAGTAACACCTAAGCAACCAGATGGGTCAACATACCCTACCCAGGAACTAAGGTAGAAATCCCAGGTAAGGATAAAGATCACCCATTACTGTTACAACTGATGAAAACAGTGAGGAAAAAGTGCCAAACGCTGACTTACCAGAAGGAAAAGTTCCAGGTACAGGTAAGATTACTGAACCAGGTAAACCAGCTGTGGAAGTTCAGTAGAAACACCAGCTAAGGTAACACCAGAGACACCAGCTCAAAAGACACCAACAGTGAGAGTTGGAACAAGATCCTAAGACAGGGTGACGTAACAGTAACACCTAAGCAACCAGATGGGTCAACATACCCACCAGGAACTAAGGTAGAAATCCCAGGTAAGGATAAAGATCACCCAATTACTGTTACAGCTGATGAAAACAGGTGAAAGCTAAAGTACCAAACGCTGACTTACCAGAAGGAAAAGTTCCAGGTACAGGTAAGATTACTGAACCAGGTAAACCAGCTGTGGAGTTCAGTAGAAACACCAGCTAAGGTCACACCAGAGACACCAGCTCAAAAAGACACCAACAGTAGAGTTGGAACAAGATCCTAAGACAGGTGACGTAACAGTAACACCTAAAGCAACCAGATGGGTCAACATACCCACCAGGAACTAAGGTAGAAATCCCAGGTAAGGATAAAGATCACCCAATTACTGTTACAACTGATGAAAAACGGTAAAGCTAAAGTACCAAATGCTGACTTACCAGAAGGAAAAGTTCCAGGTACAGGTAAGATTACTGAACCAGGTAAACCAGCTGTGGAGTTCAGTAGAAACACCAGCTAAGGTCACACCAGAGACACCAGCTCAAAGACACCAACAGTAGAGTTGGAACAAGATCCTAAGACAGGTGACGTTACAGTAACACCTAAAGCAACCAGATGGGTCAACATACCCACCAGGAACTAAGGTAGAAATCCCAGGTAAGGATAAAAGATCACCCAATTACTGTTACAACTGATGAAAACGGTGAAAGCTAAAGTACCAAATGCTGACTTACCAGAAGGAAAAGTTCCAGGTACAGGTAAGATTACTGAACCAGGTGAAAACCAGCTGTGGAGTTCCAGTAGAAACACCAGCTAAGGTCACACCAGAGACACCAGCTCAAAGACACCAACAGTAGAGTTGGAACAAGATCCTAAGACAGGTGACGTAACAGTAACACCTAAGCAACCAGATGGGTCAACATACCACCAGGAACTAAAGGTAGAAATCCCAGGTAAGGATAAAGATCACCCAATTACTGTTACAACTGATGAAAACAGTGAAAAGCTAAAGTACCAAACGCTGACTTACCCAGAAGGAAAAGTTCCAGGTACAGGTAAGATTACTGAACCAGGTAAACCAGCTGTGGAAGTTCCAGTAGAAACACCAGCTAAGGTAACACCAGAGACACCAGCTCAAAAGACACCAACAGTAGAGTTGGAACAAGATCCTAAGACAGGGTGACGTAACAGTAACACCTAAGCAACCAGATGGGTCAACATACCCACCAGGAACTAAGGTAGAAATCCCAGGTAAGGATAAAGATCACCCAATTACTGTTACAACTGATGAAAACGGTAAAGCTAAAGTACCAAACGCTGACTTACCAGAAGGAAAAGTTCCAGGTACAGGTAAGATTACTGAACCAGGTAAACCAGCAGTGGAAGTTCCAGTAGAAACACCAGCTAAGGTCACACCAGAGACACCAGCTCAAAAGACACCAACAGTAGAGTTGGAACAAGATCCTAAGACAGGTGACGTAACAGTAACACCTAAGCAACCAGATGGGTCAACATACCCACCAGGAACTAAGGTAGAAATCCCAGGTAAGGATAAAGATCACCCAATTACTGTTACAACTGATGAAAACGGTAAAGCTAAAGTACCAAACGCTGACTTACCAGAAGGAAAAGTTCCAGGTACAGGTAAGATTACTGAACCAGGTAAACCAGCTGTGAAGTTCAGTAGAAACACCAGCTAAGGTCACACCAGAGACACCAGCTCAAAAAGACACCAACAGTAGAGTTGGAACAAGATCCTAAGACAGGGTGACGTAACAGTAACACCTAAAAGCAACCAGATGGGTCAACATACCCACCAGGAACTAAGGTAGAAATCCCAGGTAAGGATAAAGATCACCCAATTACTGTTACAACTGATGAAAACGGTAAAGCTAAAGTACCAAACGCTGACTTACCAGAAGGAAAAGTTCCAGGTACAGGTAAGATTACTGAACCAGGTAAACCAGCTGTGGAAGTTCCAGTAGAAACACCAGCTAAGGTCACACCAGAGACACCAGCTCAAAAGACACCAACAGTAGAGTTGGAACAAGATCCTAAGACAGGTGACGTAACAGTAACACCTAAGCAACCAGATGGGTCAACATACCCACCAGGAACTAAGGTAGAAATCCCAGGTAAGGATAAAGATCACCCAATTACTGTTACAACTGATGAAAACGGTAAAGCTAAAGTACCAAACGCTGACTTACCAGAAGGAAAAGTTCCAGGTACAGGTAAGATTACTGAACCAGGTAAACCAGCTGTGGAGTTCCAGTAGAAACACCAGCTAAGGTCACACCAGAGACACCAGCTCAAAGACACCAACAGTAGAGTTGGAACAAGATCCCTAAGACGGGTGACGTAACAGTAACACCCTAAGCAGCCAGATGGGTCAACATACCCACCAGGAACTAAAGTAGAAATCCCAGGTAAGGATAAAGATCACCCAATTACTGTTACAACTGAGTGAAAACGGTAAAGCTAAAGTACCAAACGCTGACTTACCAGAAGGAAAAGTTCAGGTACAGGTAAGATTACTGAACCAGGTAAACCAGCTGTGGAAGTTCAGTAGAAACACCAGCTAAGGTAACACCAGAGACACCAGCTCAAAAGACACCAACAGTGAGAGTTGGAACAAGATCCTAAGACAGGTGACGTAACAGTAACACCTAAAGCAGCAGATGGAGTCAACATACCCACCAGGAACTAAGGTAGAAATCCCAGGTAAGGATAAAAGATCACTCATTACTGTTACAACTGAGTGAAAACAGTAAAGCTAAAGTACCAAACGCTGACTTACCAGAAGGAAAAGTTCAGGTACAGGTAAGATTACTGAACCAGGTAAACCAGCTGTGGAAGTTCAGTAGAAACACCAGCTAAGGTCACACCAGAGACACCAGCTCAAAAGACACCAACAGTAGAGTTGGAACAAGATCCTAAGACAGGTGACGTAACGGTAACACCTAAACAACCAGATGGGTCAACATACCCACCAGGAACTAAGGTAGAAATCCCAGGTAAGGATAAAGATCACCCAATTACTGTTACAACTGATGAAAACAGGTAAAAGCTAAAAGTACCAAACGCTGACTTACCAGAAGGAAAAAGTTCAGGTACAGGTAAGATTACTGAACCAGGTAAAACCAGCTGTGGAAGTTCCAGTAGAAACACCAGCTAAGGTCACACCAGAGACACCAGCTCAAAAGACACCAACAGTAGAGTTGGAACAAGATCCTAAGACAGGTGACGTAACAGTAACACCTAAAGCAACCAGATGGGTCAACATACCACCAGGAACTAAGGTGAAATCCCAGGTAAGGATAAAAGATCACCCAATTACTGTTACAACTGATGAAAACAGTGAGGAAAAGTACCAAACGCTGACTTACCAGAAGGAAAAAGTTCAGGTACAGGTAAGATTACTGAACCAGGTAAAACCAGCTGTGGAAGTTCAGTAGAAACACCAGCTAAGGTAACACCAGAGACACCAGCTCAAAAGACACCAACAGTAGAGTTGGAACAAGATCCTAAGACAGGTGACGTGTGGTAACACCTAAAGCAACAGATGGGTCAACATACCCACCAGGAACTAAAGGTAGAAATCCCAGGTGGATAAAGATCACCCATTACTGTACAACTGATGAAAACAGTAAAAGCTAAAGTACCAAATGCTGACTTACCAGAAGGAAAAGTTCAGGTACAGGTAAGATTACTGAACCAGGTAAAAACCAGCTGTGGAAGTTCAGTAGAAACACCAGCTAAGGTAACACCAGAGACACCAGCTCAAAAGACACCAACAGTAGAGTTGGAACAAGATCCCTAAGACAGGTGACAGTAACAGTAACACCTAAAGCAGCCAGATGGGTCAACATACCCACCAGAACTAAGGTAGAAATCCCAGGTAAGGATAAAGATCACCCAATTACTGTTACAACTGATGAAAACAGGTAAAGCTAAAGTACCAAATGCTGACTTGCAGAAGGAAAAGTTCCAGGTACAGGTAAGATTACTGAACCAGGTAAACCAGCTGTGGAGTTCAGTAGAAACACCAGCTAAGGTAACACCAGAGACACCAGCTCAAAAAGACACCAACAGTAGAGTTGGAACAAGATCCTAAGACAGGTGACGTACGGTAACACCTAAGCAACCAGATGGGTCAACATACCCACCAGGAACTAAGGTAGAAATCCCAGGTAAGGATAAAGATCACCCAATTACTGTTACAACTGATGAAAACAGTGAAAGCTAAAGTACCAAACGCTGACTTACCAGAAGGAAAAAGTTCCAGGTACAGGTAAGATTACTGAACCAGGTAAACCAGCTGTGGAAGTTCAGTAGAAACACCAGCTAAGGTCACACCAGAGACACCAGCTCAAAAGACACCAACAGTGAAGTTGGAACAAGATCCTAAGACAGGTGACGTAACGGTAACACCTAAGCAACCAGATGGGTCAACATACCCACCAGGAACTAGGTAGAAATCCCAGGTAAGGATAAAGATCACCCCAATTACTGTTACAACTGATGAAAACAGGTAAAGCTAAAGTACCAAGCTGACTTACCAGAAGGAAAAGTTCAGGTACAGGTAAGATTACTGAACCAGGTAAACCAGCTGTGGAAGTTCCAGTAGAAACACCAGCTAAGGTAACACCAGAGACACCAGCTCAAAAGACACCAACAGTAGAGTTGGAACAAGATCCTAAGACAGGTGACGTAACAGTAACACCTAAGCAACCAGATGGGTCAACATACCCACCAGGAACTAAGGTAGAAATCCCAGGTAAGGATAAAGATCACCCAATTACTGTTACAACTGATGAAAACGGTAAAGCTAAAGTACCAAACGCTGACTTACCAGAAGGAAAAGTTCCAGGTACAGGTAAGATTACTGAACCAGGTAAACCAGCTGTGGAAGTTCCAGTAGAAACACCAGCTAAGGTAACACCAGAGACACCAGCTCAAAAGACACCAACAGTAGAGTTGGAACAAGATCCTAAGACAGGTGACGTAACAGTAACACCTAAGCAACCAGATGGGTCAACATACCCACCAGGAACTAAGGTAGAAATCCCAGGTAAGGATAAAGATCACCCAATTACTGTTACAACTGATGAAAACGGTAAAGCTAAAGTACCAAACGCTGACTTACCAGAAGGAAAAGTTCAGGTACAGGTAAGATTACTGAACCAGGTAAACCAGCAGTGGAAGTTCCAGTAGAAACACCAGCTAAGGTAACACCAGAGACACCAGCTCAAAAGACACCAACAGTAGAGTTGGAACAAGATCCTAAGACAGGTGACGTAACAGTAACACCTAAACAGACCAGATGGGTCAACATACCCACCAGGAACTAAGGTAGAAATCCCAGGTAAGGATAAAGATCACCCAATTACTGTTACAACTGATGAAAACGGTAAAGGAAAAGTACCAAACGCTGACTTACCAGAAGGAAAAGTTCCAGGTACAGGTAAGATTACTGAACCAGGTAAACCAGCTGTGGAGTTCCAGTAGAAACACCAGCTAAGGTCACACCAGAGACACCAGCTCAAAAGACACCAACAGTAGAGTTGGAACAAGATCCTAAGACAGGTGACGTAACAGTAACACCTAAGCAGACCAGATGGGTCAACATACCACCAGGAACTAAGGTAGAAATCCCAGGTGAGGATAAAGATCACCCAATTACTGTTACAGCTGATGAAAACGGTAAAGCTAAAGTACCAAACGCTGACTTACCAGAAGGAAAAGTTCCAGGTACAGGTAAGATTACTGAACCAGGTAAACCAGCTGTGGAAGTTCCAGTAGAAACACCAGCTAAGGTCACACCAGAGACACCAGCTCAAAAGACACCAACAGTAGAGTTGGAACAAGATCCTAAGACAGGTGACGTAACAGTAACACCTAAGCAACCAGATGGGTCAACATACCCACCAGGAACTAAGGTAGAAATCCCAGGTAAGGATAAAGATCACCCAATTACTGTTACAACTGATGAAAACGGTAAAGGAAAAAGTACCAAACGCTGACTTACCAGAGGAAAAGTTCCAGGTACAGGTAAGATTACTGAACCAGGTAAACCAGCTGTGGAAGTTCCAGTAGAAACACCAGCTAAAGGTAACACCAGAGACACCAGCTCAAAAAGACACCAACAGTAGAGTTGGAACAAGATCCTAAGACAGGGTGACGTAACAGTAACACCTAAGCAACCAGATGGGTCAACATACCCACAGGAACTAAGAGTAGAAATCCCAGGTAAAGATGGCAGCCCAATCACTGTTGAAATCGGTGAAAACGGTAAAGGTAAAAGTACCAAACAGCGAATTACCAGACGGTAAAGTTCCAGGTACAGCTAAGATTACTGAACCAGGTCAACCAACAGTTGAAGTTCCAGTAACAACACCAGAGTAAAGTCACACAGCAACACCAACAGATACAAATCCAGTTGCCCTAGTGACACCTGATACGCCAGATCAAAACCTGGATACTAATGGAGGTTCTGGTCAAGATGTACCTGCACCAACACCAGCTACCAACACCAACTACTCCAACTCCAAATGTAGTTACTCGAATGCAGATCAGGTAGATACTAAGACTACTGTTGATAATGGAGCTAAGTCAAATGATTCTCAAAATGTATTGCCAAATACAGGAACAGAATCAAATGCGACTCTTGCATCTCTAGGACTTCTTGGTATGCTAGGTGGTCTCGGACTTGTAGCTCGCAAGAAAAAAGAAGATTAAAAATTTAGTTAAAATATGAATTGTTCATTGTTAAGTGGACAATGAATAAAGAAATGAACAACGGCTTTGTTCCTCATTTTAAGAGGTTCAAGGCCGTTGTTGTATTTTTGAAAAGTAGATACTAATATTTGTGCTAAGAAGCTCTCGATTGGGACATAGAGGTCAGTCATCTGTTACCATTAAATTTCCTAGATGATTATTTTTACTATCCAAAATGATGATTTATCTGATATGATAAGTGGCTACAGATTTATTTCAAAAGATAGAGAGTTAGTTGTGTTCAACTTTATAATATAATAACATATTATATATAATTAAATATTTTATCCTAATTTTATGTAACAAAGTAACATATATTTGATTAAATATGTTGAACATGGTATAATTGAGCTGTGATAGCTGTGATAGCTGTGATAGCTGTGATAGCTGTGATAGCTGTGATGTGTAAGAAATGCTCATCATAGTAGGTTTCATGGGTGCATTATTATAAGATGTGTAGCCATGAAGGTTGCTTTTTATTTGATTTTGTGTTTTAACATAAGGAGGAACAATGGAAAATAAATCAAATTCACTCAATAGAATCAAGCGACAGCAACGTGAAAAAGTTTTGCGCTTTTCTATTCGTAAATATAGTTTCGGTGCGGCTTCAGTTGCTGTTGCAGCGCTGATGTTTTTGGGTGCCCGCGTTGCTAGTGCGGATAGTGTGGTTCCAAACGCTCCACAATCTTCACAACCTAATGCGGGTGTAGTAACGCCTGAAAGTAAAGCTGAGTCGCCTGAGGATGTTGCGGGATCTACTGCAAACAAAGTAGATGAAGGGAATAAACCTTCAGAAAATCAAGCGCTTACAGAAGCTGTAAATAGCGCGTCTACAGTTGATAAAGCCCAAGTTGAAAAAGTAGTTCAAGAATTAAATGCTCTTCTTTCAACTAAATTAAACCTTGACGAGTCAGTAGTATCGCCTGTCAAAGACAGACTTCAAAAAGGGAAAGAAGCCTTAGAAAGTTCTGAGCTAGCTCAGAAGGATATTGATGAGCTTGTAGAACTCTTGTCTAAAGATGTGACAGTCTTATCAGCTGCTAAGGAAACAACTGAGGCTCAAGTAGATAATACTGAGAAGCCAGCTGCCAATCTAGCAAGTCAATCTTCTCCTGAAGTAAGTGCGAGCGAAGAAGGTCAAACTGTATCAGCTAAAAAAGATGCTTTGAAAGTATCTGTAGATCAATTACAGGCAGCTGTTTTGGAATTGCCTGAGCATGAGACTACCAAAGAAGTTTTTTTGAAAAAAAGCCAATGAACTATTGGGATTAGCTCAAGTTGTTCTTGAAAATACAACAGTTTCTCTGAACGATGTTGAAAATATGAACAAACTTGTGAAGAGAATGTTTAACTCTGTTAAAAACGCTACAACACGTTTGAATTCAGGTGCTCGTGACTCACGTAATGGTCAGAGCATGGGAGAAGGAACTGGTCTAAGATCTGTACCAATAGATAAAGATACAAAACGTGGACAATTAGGAATCGTTGTAGCAGATTCTGGATTTATTACAGGTTATGCGACACCATCTTCAACAATTCAAATTAAGAAAAATGGCCAGACGTTGGTAACTTCAACGCTTGATGATTCAGGACAGTTCAAGTTAAATGCTCCTGGGATTAAAGTTGGAGATACAGTTACATTGGTAGTGAATGGCACAACTGTCGCTACTGAAGTTGTAAGCGAAGGACATACAGTTTCCTTCAATGATAGCCTTGCCTATATTAAACAAGTTGATGGATATACAGCAGCGGAATCTGATGTAGAAATCACCGTAGGAGGTGAAAAATATAAAACGAAGTCACAATCTAATGGATACTTCACTGTTGACGTCGATCCTAAGCTAATGGTGGAAAATGCAGAAGTCACAGCTGTAGTAACTAAAGATGGGAAAGTAGTTGGTCGTGGAACGAGTATTGTTCGTGCAACAAAAGTCACAGACTTCGGTGTTGGTTGGACTGAAAATCCTATGATTGATTACTCACACCGCGATGTATTTTTCACCAGATACGAAGCAGTATGCTTTCGTAAGTAAAGGAAAAAGCTAATCAAAGCTTATGATAACATTCGTGTGTATCGTGAGATGCGTATTGAAGAAAATGGCGACAAGTATTATTACTGGATTGTAGACTCAGGTCCAGCGGCAAATGCGCAGGCAGGATTGTCTAAAAAAATCTCACTTGCAATTCCACGTACGGTTGGAGATCCGTATGATTTTACTTATACCCAAATTAAAAAAGGTAAACAGGAATCTTATAAAAAATATCCCACTGCTTCAGCGTGGGAGTATGACCACTCTACATTCCGTGCTTATGTGAAAGATGGAGAGAAACGTTCTGGATCATCTTATCCTGAAAATGCAGATGCTTGGATGGATTATATAGAACCATCAAATGGATGGCAGAAGAATATTTATCGTAAACATAGCAAAGATGGTACAGAGCCTAATGAAGATGCATTCCCTCGAGTCATGGATATGTTAGGTATCAAGAAAGACGGTCTTGAATACAATGTTGTTCGTGGAGTTATCGAGGATAGACTGAACGTGACTGCTGGGAACCGTACAATTATGACTTTCAAAACAAAAGTTTTAGAAGGTGATGATTTGGATCAAAGTATTATGTCGGATTGGGTTAAAAAAGATAAAAGCAATCCCATGTTATCAGAGATTAAAGAACGTTTAGCTAATGATCCGTATCTTGCCTATGGAGGGTATACAACGGGAGGAAAAATTCGGTATAAAGAAGGTCAAAACGCTATCATCGGTACGTTGCCATTGGAACCGAGAGAAGCAACTAATTTCAATCTCCAACCAGTATCTAAAGAGCAAACTACTAAAGTAGGAGTTGTCCCAGATGCTATTAAGAGTATCGAAAATACCGATAAATTACCAAAAGGTACAACTTATCGTTGGTTTAAAGATCCTGATGTATCGAAAGTTACTGAGCCAGGGAAACCTGTTTATGGTACGGTAGAAGTAGTAATACCACAACGTGGTAAGTTTCTTGTAGATGCGGCGGTAAATGTAGTAGATCCACGTACAGATGCAGAGAAGAACAATCCAACACCTAAAGACCAAACTGTTAATGTAGGTAAAACTCCAGATCCTAAAGGATCAATCGGTAATGTAGACGATCTTCCAAAAGGAACTACGTTCGAATACAAGACTCCAGTAGACACTACAACACCAGGCGATAAGAAAACAACAGTCGTTGTCACTTACCCAGATGGTTCTAAGGATGAAGTTCCAGCAACTGTTAAGGTAGTAGATCACGTACAGATGCAGAAAGAACAATCCAACACCTAAAGACCAAACTGTTAATGTAGGTAAAACTCCAGACCCTAAAGGATCAATCGGTAATGTGAGACGATCTTCCAAAAGGAACTACGTTCGAATACAAGACTCCAGTAGACACTACAACACCAGGCGATAAAGAAAACAACAGTCGTTGTCACTTACCCAGATGGTTTCCTAGGATGAAGTTCCAGCAACTGTGAGGTGAGTAGATCCACGTACAGATGCGAGAAGAACAATCCAACACCTAAAGACCAAACTGTTAATGTAGGTAAAACTCCAGATCCTAAAGGATCAATCGGTAATGTAGACGATCTTCCAAAAGGAACTACGTTCGAATACAAGACTCCAGTAGACACTACAACACCAGGGCGATAAGAAAACAACAGTCGTTGTCACTTACCCAGATGGTTCTAGGATGAAGTTCCAGCAACTGTTAAGGTAGTAGATCCACGTACAGATGCAGAAAGAACAATCCAACACCTAAAAGACCAAACTGTTAATGTGGTAAAAACTCCAGATCTAAAGGATCAATCGGTAATGTAGAACGATCTTCCAAAAAGGAACTACGTTCGAATACAAGACTCCATGGACACTACAACACCAGGCGATAAGAAACAACAGTCGTTGTCACTTACCCAGATGGTTTCTAAGGATGAAGTTCAGCAACTGTTAAGGTAGTAGATCCACGTACAGATGCAGAGAAGAACAATCCAACACCTAAAGACCAAACTGTTAATGTGGTAGAAACTCCCAGACCCTAAAGGATCAATCAGTATGTAGACGATCTTCCAAAAGGAACTACGTTCGAATACAAAGACTCAGTAGACACTACAACACCAGGCGATAAAGAAAACAACAGTCGTTGTCACTTACCCAGATGGTTCTAAGGATGAAGTTCCAGCAACTGTTAAGGTAGTAGATCCACGTACAGATGCAGAAGAACAATCAACACCTAAAGACCAAACTGTTAATGTGGGTAAAACTCCAGATCCTAAAGGATCAATCGGTAATGTAGACGATCTTCCAAAAAGGAACTACGTTCGAATACAAGACTCCAGTAGACACTAGACACCAGGCGATAAAGAAACAACAGTCGTTGTCACTTGCAGATGGTTCTGAGGATGAAGTTCCAGCAACTGTTAAGGTAGTAGATCCACGTACAGATGCAGAGAAGAACAATCCAACACCTAAAGACCAAACTGTTAATGTAGGTAAAACTCCAGATCCTAAGGGATCAATCGGTAATGTAGACGATCTTCCAAAAGGAACTACGTTCGAATACAAGACTCAATGTAGACACTACAACACCAGGCGATAAGAAAACAACAGTCGTTGTCACTTACCCAGATGGTTCTAAGGATGAAGTTCCAGCAACTGTTGAGTGGTAGATCCACGTACAGATGCAGAGAAGAACAATCCAACACCTAAAAGACCAAACTGTTAATGTAGGTAAAACTCCAGATCCTAAAGGATCAATCGGTAATGCAGACGATCTTCCAAAAGGAACTACGTTCGAATACAAGACTCCAGTAGACACTACAACACCAGGCGATAAGAAAAACAACAGTCGTTGTCACTTGCAGATGGTTCTAAGGATGAAGTTCCAGCAACTGTTAAGGTAGTAGATCCACATACAGATGCAGAGAAGAACAATCCAACACCTAAAGACCAAACTGTTAATGTGAGGTAAAACTCCAGATCCTAAAGGATCAATCGGTAATGTAGACGATCTTCCAAAAGGAACTACGTTCGACCACAAGACTCCAGTAGACACTACAACACCAGGCGATAAAGAAAACAACAGTCGTTGTCACTTGCCCAGATGGTTCTGAGGATGAAGTTCCAGCAACTGTTAAGGTAGTAGATCCACGTGCAGATGCAGAGAAGAACAATCCAACACCTAAAGACCAAACTGTTAATGTAGGTGGAAAACTCCAGATCCTAAAGGATCAATCGGTAATGTAGACGATCTTCCAAAAGGAACTACGTTCAGAATACAAGACTCCAGTAGACACTACAACACCAGGCGATAAGAAAACAACAGTCGTTGTCACTTGCAGATGGTTCTAAGGATGAAGTTCCAGCAACTGTTAAGGTAGTAGATCCACGTACAGATGCAGAGAAGAACAATCCAACACCTAAAGACCAAACTGTTAATGTAGGTAAAACTCCAGATCCTAAAGGATCAATCGGTAATGTAGACGATCTTCCAAAAGGAACTACGTTCGAATACAAGACTCCAGTAGACACTACAACACCAGGCGATAAGAAAACAACAGTCGTTGTCACTTACCCAGATGGTTCTAAGGATGAAGTTCCAGCAACTGTTAAGGTAGTAGATCCACGTACAGATGCAGAGAAGAACAATCCAACAGTAGAGTTGGAACAAGATCCTAAGACAGGTGACGTAACAGTAACACCTAAGCAACCAGATGGGTCAACATACCCACCAGGAACTAAGGTAGAAATCCCAGGTAAGGATAAAGATCACCCAATTACTGTTACAACTGATGAAAACGGTAAAGGAAAAGTACCAAACGCTGACTTAGCAGAAGGAAAAGTTCCAGGTACAGGTAAGATTACTGAACCAGGTAAACCAGCTGTGGAAGTTCCAGTAGAAACACCAGCTAAGGTAACACCAGAGACACCAGCTCAAAAGACACCAACAGTAGAGTTGGAACAAGATCCTAAGACAGGTGACGTAACAGTAACACCTAAAGCAACCAGATGGGTCAACATACCCACCAGGAACTAAGGTAGAAATCCCAGGTAAGGATAAAGATCACCCAATTACTGTTACTAACTGATGAAAACGGTGAAAAGCTAAAGTACCAAACGCTGACTTACCAGAAGGAAAAGTTCCAGGTACAGGTAAGATTACTGAACCAGGTAAAACCAGCTGTGGAAGTTCCAGTAGAAACACCAGCTAAGGTCACACCAGAGACACCAGCTCAAAGACACCAACAGTGAGGTTGGAACAAGATCCTAAGACAGGTGACGTAACAGTAACACCTAAGCAACCAGATGGGTCAACATACCCACCAGGAACTAAGGTAGAAATCCCAGGTAAGGATAAAGATCACCCCAGTTACTGTTACAACTGACTGAAAACAGTGAAAAGCTAAAAGTACCAAATGCTGACTTACCAGAAGGAAAAGGTTCCAGGTACAGGTAAGATTACTGAACCAGGTAAACCAGCTGTGGAAGTTCCAGTAGAAACACCAGCTAAGGTCACACCCAGAGACACCAGCTCAAAAAGACACCAACAGTAGAGTTGGAACAAGATCCTAAGACAGGTGACGTTACGGTAACACCTAAGCAACCAGATGGGTCAACATACCCACCAGGAACTAAGGTAGAAATCCCAGGTAAGGATAAAGATCACTCAATTACTGTTACAACTGGTGAAAACGGTAAAGCTAAAAGTACCAAATGCTGACTTACCAGAAGGAAAAAGTTCCAGGTACAGGTAAGATTACTGAACCAGGTAAAACCAGCTGTGGAGTTCCAGTAGAAACACCAGCTAAGGTCACACCAGAGACACCAGCTCAAAGACACCAACAGTAGAGTTGGAACAAGATCCTAAGACAGGTGACGTAACAGTAACACCTAAGCAACCAGATGGGTCAACATACCCACCAGAACTAAGGTAGAAATCCCAGGTAAGGATAAAGATCACCCAATTACTGTTGCAACTGATGAAAACGGTGAAAGCTAAAGTACCAAACGCTGACTTACCAGAAGGAAAAGTTCCAGGTACAGGTAAGATTACTGAACCAGGTAAAACCAGCTGTGGAGTTCAGTAGAAACACCAGCTAAAGGTAACACCAGAGACACCAGCTCAAAAGACACCAACAGTAGAGTTGGAACAAGATCCTAAGACAGGTGACTGTAACAGTAACACCTAAGCAAACCAGATGGGTCAACATACCCACCAGGAACTAAGGTAGAAATCCCAGGTAAGGATAAAGATCACCCAATTACTGTTACAACTGATGAAAACGAGTGAAAAGCTAAAGTACCAAATGCTGACTTACCAGAAGGAAAAGGTTCAGGTACAGGTAAGATTACTGAACCAGGTAAACCAGCAGTGGAAGTTCCAGTAGAAACACCAGCTAAGGTCACACCAGAGACACCAGCTCAAAAGACACCAACAGTGAGAGTTGGAACAAGATCTAAGACAGGTGACGTAACAGTAACACCTAAGCAACCAGATGGGTCAACATACCCACCAGGAACTAAGGTAGAAATCCCGAGGTAAGGATAAAGATCACCCAGTTACTGTTACAACTGATGAAAACGGTAAAAGCTAAAGTACCAAACGCTGACTTACCAGAAGGAAAAGTTCAGGTACAGGTAAGATTACTGAGACCAGGTAAACCAGCTGTGGAAGTTCCAGTGAAACACCAGCTAAGGTCACACCAGAGACACCAGCTCAAAAGACACCAACAGTAGAGTTGGAACAAGATCCTAAGACAGGTGACGTAACAGTAACACCTAAGCAACAGATGGGTCAACATACCACCAGGAACTAGAGTAGAAATCCCAGAGTGAGGATAAAGATCACCCAATTACTGTTACAGCTGATGAAAAGCGGTAAAGCTAAAGTACCAAACGCTGACTTACCAGAAGGAAAAGTTCCAGGTACAGGTAAGATTACTGAACCAGGTAAACCAGCTGTGGAAGTTCCAGTAGAAACACCAGCTAAGGTAACACCAGAGACACCAGCTCAAAAGACACCAACAGTGAGAGTTGAACAAGATCCTAAGACAGGTGACGTAACAGTAACACCTAAGCAACCAGATGGGTCAACATACCCACCAGGAACTAAGGTAGAAATCCCAGGTAAGGATAAAAGATCGCATTACTGTTACAACTGCAGTGAAAACAGTAAAGCTAAAGTACCAACAGCTGACTTACCAGAAGGAAAAGTTCCAGGTACAGGTAAGATTACTGAACCAGGTAAACCAGCTGTGGAAGTTCCAGTAGAAACACCAGCTAAGGTCACTAGAGACACCAGCTCAAAAGGACACCAACAGTAGAGTTGGAACAAGATCCTAAGACAGGTGACGTAACAGTAACACCTAAGCAACCAGATGGGTCAACATACCCACCAGGAACTAAGGTAGAAATCCCAGGTAAGGATAAAGATCACCCAATTACTGTTACAGCTGATGAAAAACGGTAAAGGAAAAAGTACCAAACGCTGACTTACCAGAAGGAAAAGTTCCAGGTACAGGTAAGATTACTGAACCAGGTAAAGCCAGCTGTGGAAGTTCCAGTGAAACACCAGCTAAGGTAACACCAGAGACACCAGCTCAAAAGACACCAACAGTAGAGTTGGAACAAGATCCTAAGACAGGTGACGTAACAGTAACACCTAAGCAACCAGATGGGTCAACATGCCCACCAGGAACTAAGGTAGAAATCCCAGGTAAGGATAAAGATCACTGATTACTGTTACAACTGAGTGAAAACGGTAAAGCTAAAGTACCAAATGCTGACTTACCAGAAGGAAAAGTTCCAGGTACAGGTAAGATTACTGAACCAGGTAAACCAGCTGTGGAAGTTTCAGTAGAAACACCAGCTAAAAGTAACACCAGAGACACCAGCTCAAAGACACCAACAGTAGAGTTGGAACAAGATCCTAAGACAGGTGACGTAACAGTAACACCTAAGCAACCAGATGGGTCAACATACCCACCAGGAACTAAGGTAGAAATCCCAGGTAAGGATAAAGATCACCCCAATTACTGCTACAACTGATGAAAACGGTAAAGCTAAAGTACCAAATGCTGACTTACCAGAAGGAAAAGTTCCAGGTACAGGTAAGATTACTGAACCAGGTAAACCAGCTGTGGAAGTTCCAGTAGAAACACCAGCTAAGGTAACACCAGAGACACCAGCTCAAAAGACACCAACAGTAGAGTTGGAACAAGATCCTAAGACAGGGTGACGTAACAGTAACACCTAAGCAACCAGATGGGTCAACATACCCACCAGGAACTAAGGTAGAAATCCCAGGTAAGGATAAAGATCACCCAATTACTGTTACAACTGATGAAAACGGTAAAGCTAAAGTACCAAACGCTGACTTACCAGAAGGAAAAGTTCCAGGTACAGGTAAGATTACTGAACCAGGTAAACCAGCTGTGGAAGTTCCAGTAGAAACACCAGCTAAGGTCACACCAGAGACACCAGCTCAAAAGACACCAACAGTAGAGTTGGAACAAGATCCTAAGACAGGTGACGTAACAGTAACACCCTAAGCAACCAGATGGGTCAACATACCCACCAGGAACTAAGGTAGAAATCCCAGGTAAGGATAAAGATCACCCAATTACTGGTACACATTGATGAAAACGGTAAAGCTAAAGTACCAAACGCTGACTTACCAGAAGGAAAAGTTCCAGGTACAGGTAAGATTACTGAACCAGGTAAACCAGCTGTGGAAGTTCAGTGAAACACCAGCTAAGGTAACACCAGAGACACCAGCTCAAAAGACACCAACAGTAGAGTTGGAACAAGATCCTAAGACAGGTGACGTAACAGTAACACCTAAAGCAACCAGATGGGTCAACATACCCACCAGGAACTAAGGTAGAAATCCCAGGTAAGGATAAAGATCACCAATTACTGTTACAACTGATGAAAACGGTAAAGCTAAAAGTACCAAACGCTGACTTACCAGAAGGAAAAGTTCCAGGTACAGGTAAGATTACTGAACCAGGTAAAACCAGCTGTGGAAGTTCCAGTAGAAACACCAGCTAAGGTAACACCAGAGACACCAGCTCAAAAAGACACCAACAGTAGAGTTGGAACAAGATCCTAAGACAGGTGACGTAACAGTAACACCTAAACAACCAGATGGGTCAACATACCCACCAGGAACTAAGGTAGAAATCCCAGGTAAGGATAAAGATCACCCAATTACTGTACAACTGAGTGAAAACAGGTAAAGCTAAAGTACCAAACGCTGACTTACCAGAAGGAAAAGTTCCAGGTACAGGTAAGATTACTGAACCAGGTAAACCAGCTGTGGAAGTTCCAGTAGAAACACCAGCTAAGGTAACACCAGAGACACCAGCTCAAAAGACACCAACAGTAGAGTTGGAACAAGATCCTAAGACAGGTGACGTAACAGTAACACCTAAGCAACCAGATGGGTCAACATACCCACCAGGAACTAAGGTAGAAATCCCAGGTAAGGATAAAGATCACCCAATTACTGTTACAACTGATGAAAACGGTAAAGCTAAAGTACCAAACGCTGACTTACCAGAAGGAAAAGTTCCAGGTACAGGTAAGATTACTGAACCAGGTAAACCAGCTGTGGAAGTTCCAGTAGAAACACCAGCTAAGGTACACCAGAGACACCAGCTCAAAAGACACCAACAGTAGAGTTGGAACAAGATCCTAAGACAGGTGACGTAACAGTAACACCTAAGCAACCAGATGGGTCAACATACCCACAGGAACTAGGTAGAAATCCCAGGTAAGGATAAAGATCACCCAATTACTGTACAACTGAGTGAAAACGGTAAAGCTAAAGTACCAAACGCTGACTTACCAGAAGGAAAAGTTCCAGGTACAGGTAAGATTACTGAACCAGGTAAAACCAGCTGTGGAAGTTCCAGTAGAAACACCAGCTAAGGTCACCAGAGACACCAGCTCAAAAGACACCAACAGTAGAGTTGGAACAAGATCCTAAGACAGGTGACGTAACAGTAACACCTAAGCAACCAGATGGGTCAACATACCCACCAGGAACTAAGGTAGAAATCCCAGGTAAGGATAAAGATCACCCAGTACTGTTACAACTGATGAAAACGGTAAAGGAAAAGTACCAAACGCTGACTTACCAGAAGGAAAAGTTCCAGGTACAGGTAAGATTACTGAACCAGGTAAACCAGCTGTGGAAGTTCCAGTAGAAACACCAGCTAAGGTAACACCAGAGACACCAGCTCAAAAGACACCAACAGTAGAGTTGGAACAAGATCCTAAGACAGGTGACGTAACAGTAACACCTAAGCAACCAGATGGGTCAACATACCCACCAGGAACTAAGGTAGAAATCCCAGGTAAAGATGGCAACGCAATCACTGTTGAAATCGGTGAAAACGGTAAAGGTAAAGTACCAAACAGCGAATTACCAGACGGTAAAGTTCCAGGTACAGCTAAGATTACTGAACCAGGTCAACCAACAGTTGAAGTTCCAGTAACAACACCAGGTAAAGTCACACCAGCAACACCAACAGATACAAATCCAGTTGCGCCAGTGACACCTGATACGCCAGTCAAACCTGATACTAATGGAGGTTCTGGTCAAGATGTACCTGCACCAACACCAGCTACACCAACACCAACTACTCCAACTCCAAATGTAGTTACTCCGAATGCAGATCAGGTAGATACTAAGACTACTGTTGATAATGGAGCTAAGTCAAATGATTCTCAAAATGTATTGCCAAATACAGGAACAGAATCAAATGCGACTCTTGCATCTCTAGGACTTCTTGGTATGCTAGGTGGTCTCGGACTTGTAGCTCGCAAGAAAAAAGAAGATTAAAAATTTAGTCAGATGAACATTCATTCTTTTGTATTGTAAAGACAAACTAGATTGGTTCTGGGAATCGTGTTCGTCATAAAATAAAAAGAATGTTTAGAGAAAGAAAGCGAACAATGTTAGGATTTTGTTAAACGGAATTCTAAGTATTGTTCGCTTTTGTGGTATAATAAATACTATGCAGAAAAAACCAACGTCAGCCTATGTGCACATCCCATTTTGTACCCAGATTTGTTATTATTGTGACTTTTCAAAGGTTTTCATCAAGAATCAGCCAGTTGATAGCTATTTGGAGCATCTGCTGGAAGAGTTTCGTTCTTATGATATTCAAAAGTTGCGAACTCTTTATATCGGTGGTGGTACACCGACAGCCCTGTCGGCTCCGCAACTGGAGGTATTGCTGGATGGCTTGACTAAAAACTTGGACTTGTCAGTCTTGGAAGAGTTGACCATTGAAGCCAATCCAGGCGATTTGGATGCGGAAAAGATAGCTGTTTTGAAGAACTCTGCTGTCAATCGTGTTTCGCTAGTGTGCAAACCTTTGATGACAAAATGCTGAAAAAGATTGGGCGCAGTCATTTGGAGAAGGATATTTATGAAAATATCGACCGCCTGAAACTGGCTGGTTTTGACAACATCTCCATCGACTTGATTTATGCGCTACCTGGCCAGACCATGGAGCAAGTTAAGGAAAATGTGGCTAAGGCTATTGGACTGGATATTCCCCACATGAGTCTCTATAGCTTGATTTTGGAAAATCACACGGTCTTTATGAACCGGATGCGACGTGGGAAATTGCCTCTGCCTAAAGAGGAACTGGAAGCTGAGATGTTTGAGTACATCATTGCAGAGCTAGAGCGAGCTGGTTTTGAGCATTATGAGATTTCTAATTTCTCCAAGCCTGGTTTTGAAAGTCGCCACAATCTCATGTACTGGGACAATGCTGAATACTATGGCATCGGTGCTGGTGCATCTGGTTATGTCAATGGTATTCGCTATAAAAACCATGGTCCGATTCGTCATTATCTGAGTGCGGTTGAGGAAGGCAATGCTCGCATCACAGAAGAGCACCTGAGTCAAAAAGAGCAAATGGAAGAAGAAATGTTCTTGGGACTTCGCAAGAAATCAGGGGTCTCGATGGCGCGATTTGAGGAAAAATTTGGCCGATCTTTTGATGGACTATATGGCGAAATTGTCAGAGACTTGGTTCAAAAAGGTCTCATGCAAATAGAGGGTGACCGAGTTCGCATGACAAAGAGAGGTCTCTTTTTGGGAGACACCGTAGCAGAACGATTTATTTTGGAGTAGGATCATGGGCTTAACTTATCAAATGAAAATGAAAATTCCTTTTGATATGGCTGATATGAATGGTCATATCAAGCTTCCAGATGTGGTTTTGCTATCCCTACAAGTTTCAGGGATGCAGTCTATTGAACTAGGAGTCGGTGATAAGACTATTTTAGAAAACTATAATTTAGTCTGGATCATTGCAGGCTATGATATTGAAGTGATTCGTTTACCTCGTTTTGGGGAAGAAATTACCATCGAAACAGAGGCTTTGAGCTACAATCGACTCTTTTGCTACCGTCGCTTTACTATTTATGATGAAGCGGGGCAGGAGCTCATCCACATGATGGCGACCTTTGTTCTCATGGATCGAGATAGTCGAAAAGTTCATGCTGTTGAACCTGAGATTTTGGCTCCTTACCAATCTGAGTTTTCCAAAAAATTGCTTCGAGGGCCTAAATATCAAAATTTGGAAAATCCAATCAGCAAGGATTACCATGTTCGTTTTTACGACTTGGATATGAATGGTCATGTCAATAACAGTAAATATTTAGACTGGATTTTTGAAGTCATGGGAGCTGAATTTTTGACCCAATATATTCCCAAGAAAATCAACCTCAAGTATGTCAAGGAAGTTCGACCAGGTGGGGTGATTACATCGGCTGTTGAACGGACTGGACTGGAAAGCAAGCATGAGATTACAAGCGACGGTGTTACCAATGCACAGGCTATTATTACTTGGCAAGAAATGAAGAAGGATTAGGGGGAAATAGATGAAATATAAAGGCTACTTAATTGATCTAGACGGAACCATTTATAAAGGGAAAGATAGAATTCCAGCTGGAGAGGCTTTTGTTCATGAATTGCAAAAGCGGGACATCCCTTATCTTTTTGTGACCAACAATACAACCCGCACTCCAGAGAGTGTTCAAGAGATGTTGGCTCAGAATTTTAATATCGATACGCCCCTGTCGACTGTCTACACAGCAACTTTGGCGACTATCGATTATATGAATGATTTGGGGCTTGAAAAGACCGTCTATGTCATCGGAGAAGCAGGACTCAAAGATGCCATTAAGGCGGCGGGCTATGTCGAAGACAAGGAGAATCCTGCCTATGTAGTAGTAGGCCTGGACTGGCAAGTCGACTATGAAAAATTTGCGACAGCAACTCTTGCTATCCAAAAGGGAGCTCACTTTATCGGAACCAATCCTGACCTCAATATCCCGACAGAACGGGGTCTTTTGCCAGGTGCTGGTTCACTGATTACGCTTCTTGAAGTAGCAACACGAGTGAAGCCTGTTTATATCGGGAAACCAAATGCTATTATTATGGACAAGGCGGTTGAGCACTTAGGTTTGGAACGTGAAGAGTTAATCATGGTTGGGGATAATTACTTGACTGATATTCGAGCAGGAATTGACAATAGCATTCCAACACTCTTGGTGACGACAGGTTTTTACCAAGGCAGAAGAAGTAGCAGACCTGCCAATCGCACCGACTCATGTAGTTTCTAGCCTTGCGGAGTGGAACTTTGATGAAAAACTAAATTGATCTTTTGGAGCTCTATGTTCTTTCTCCTCTCCCTCTCAATCCTTCTGACTATCTATCTGGCTTGGATCTTTTATCCTATGGAAATTCAGTGGTTGAACTTAACAAATCGAGTCTATCTAAAACCGGAAACCATTCAGTACAACTTTCATATCTTGATGAATTACCTGACCAACCCTTTTAGTCAGGTCTTGCAGATGCCTGATTTTCGTTCGTCAGCAGCTGGGCTACACCATTTTGCGGTGGTCAAAAACCTCTTTCACTTGGTTCAGCTAGTAGCCTTAGTGACACTGCCAAGTTTCTATTTCTTTGTCAAAGGGATTGTGAAAAAGGGCTTTTTGTCTCTATTTAGTAAAGGGCTTTTGGTTCTAGTGCTTTTGCCTTTACTGATTGGTCTTGGGGGAGTTTTGATTGGTTTTGACCAATTCTTTACTCTTTTCCATCAAATTCTCTTTGTGGGAGATGATACCTGGCTTTTTGACCCAGCTAAGGATCCAGTGATTCTGATTTTGCCAGAGACCTTCTTCCTTCATGCTTTTCTCTTCTTTTTTGTCCTCTATGAAAGCTTCTTTGGCTATCTTTATCTGAAAAGTCGTAGGAAGTGAACCGAAAGATGTTCTTATTTCACATGTATAAATTAGGTGTGTAATTCGAAACTATCGTTAATACTCAATGAAAATCAAAGAGCAAACTAGGAAACTAGCTGCAGGCTGTACTTGAGTACGGCAAGGCGATGTTGACGCGGTTTGAATTTGATTTTCGAAGAGTATAAGAGTGAATTAACTAAATCTGAATAGTATTAATCGTTCGCAAACAGTCTATTTTTTTCTTGAAAAATAGGCTTTTTCTAAAAATCTCTAGTCAAGCGCTTTATTTTTGTATAATAGAGGTAGCAAAGTATAGATAAGAAGAGAAAAGCATGATTACACTATTTCTATCACCGAGCTGTACTTCATGTCGTAAGGCAAAGGCCTGGCTAGAAAAACATAAGGTGCCCTTTGAGGAACACAATATTATGACCAGTCCTTTAACAAGAAAAGAATTGCAACACATCCTTTCCTTGACCGAAAATGGTACTGATGACATCATTTCAACTCGTTCAAAAATTTTTCAAAAATTGAATATTGATGTAGAGAGTATCTCGGTATCGGAATTGCTTCATTTGATTGAGCAGTATCCAAGTCTTTTGCGTCGTCCCATTATTATTGATGCCAAACGCATGCAAATCGGTTTTAATGAAGATGAAATTCGTGCTTTTCTCCCTCGTAGTTACCGTAAGCAAGAACTAAAAGAAGCAAGAATGAGAGCTGGTATTAGTTAATGAACAAACAGTATAGTTACCCACTAGATTTGTCGTGGAGCACTGAAGAACTTGCTTCAGTGCTTTCTTTTTTTAATGATGTTGAAGCTGCCTATGAAGGCAAGGTAGAGGCTGAAAAGTTACTGGACTCCTATAAGGGATTCAAGGTGATTGTGCCAAGCAAGAGCGAAGAGAAACGTTTGGGACGAGAATTTGAAACAGTTAGTGGTTATTCGCTTTACCGAGCAGTTCAGGCTGCCAAGGAAAAAGGGGAAGGAAAGATTTCTCTTGGAAAGTAAATTTGAATTTGCTAAAGAGCTTGTTAAGAAGGCGGGCCAGTACATCCTTGACCACATGCAGGAAGACTTGCGTGTTGAGACCAAGTCCTCTCCAACAGATTTGGTGACCAGACTGGACAAGGAAGTTCAAGAGCTATTGGTTGGTGAGATTTTGTCCCGTTATCCTGAGGATAAGATTTGCGCTGAAGAAGGCTGTTTGCGAGCTTCGGTTCAAGAGGACAAGGTTTGGGTCATTGATCCCATTGATGGGACCAATAACTTTGTCGCCCAGCAGGAAGATTTTGCTGTCATGATGGCTTATTTTGAAAATGGTCAGGGGAAGTTTGGACTGATTTATGATGTGGTCAAGGGGGATTGTTACCACGGTGGTGGGGAATTTCCGGTTTGCCGAAACGATCAGGCCCTAGCTTCCTTTAAAGCAAAACCACTTGGAGATTTTCTCATTGCGGGAAATAGTGGTATGTTGGAAACTAATGAATGGGGCTTGGCTGATTTGGGTCGAGCGGTCCTCGGTGTACGTGTCTATGGGAGTGCGGCCATTAGTTTTGCCAAGATTTTGTCAGGGCGTTTGTTGACCTATGTCACTTATCTGCAACCATGGGATTATGCTGCCGCTAGTATTTTAGGAGAAGGTCTGGGCTATCGGGTTGTGACCCTATCTGGTGAAGCTCCTGATTTTCAAACCAGACAGCCGGTCATGATGCTACCTCTTGAGATGCAGGAGGAAATTCAGTCCTATATTTACGAAAGGAAAAGAACTTAAATGCAATTTCCAGAAGGATTTGTTGAAAAATATGAAGAGATACTAGGAGATGAGGCAAGAGATTTTCTTGCCTCTTTTTGAGGAGGAAGCGGTTTCGGCCTTTTCGGGTCAATCCTTTAAAAGAAGCGCCAGTTTCCTTTCCTGATGCTATTCCTCAAACTCCTTGGGGTCACTATGGTAAGGTTTCAGGAAAATCGCCAGAGCATGCTACTGGTTTAGTTTATTCGCAAGAACCTGCTGCCCAGATGGTGGCTCAGGTAGCCCAACCCAGTCCTGGTATGAAGGTCCTGGATTTGGCTGCTGCACCGGGTGGAAAATCAACTCAACTAGCAGCCTATCTAGCAGGGGAGGGTCTCCTTGTTTCCAATGAAATTTCAAACAAACGGGCTAAGATTTTAGTAGAAAACATGGAGCGCTTTGGAGCGACAAATGTTGTGGTGACCAATGAATCTGCTGACCGCTTGGCCAAGGTTTTTAAAGGCTATTTTGACCTGATTGTCCTTGATGCTCCTTGCTCTGGTGAAGGGATGTTTCGTAAGCAACCAGATGCTATGGACTATTGGAGCTTAGATTATCCAAGTCAATGTGCTAGCTTGCAAAGAGAAATTCTGGAGGATGCAGTGACCATGCTAGCTGAAGGTGGTCGCTTGGTTTATTCAACCTGTACCTGGGCCCCCGAGGAAAATGAAGAGATTGTCAATTGGCTACTGGAAGAGTATGATTTTGATTTGTTACCAGTAGAGCATATCAATGGAATGGTAGCTGGAATTGACCTGCCAGAAACAGCTCGTATGTACCCTCATCAGTTTAAGGGAGAGGGTCAGTTTGTCGCCCATTTACAATTTAAAGGAGAAAATCCAGCACCTAAATTTAAGACAAGTAAGAGCAATCTCAGCCGAGAACAAGTTGCCTTGTGGCGGGAATTTGCCCAAAAACATTTGAAAATCAATCTAAGGGGTATCTTGCAGACTTTTGGAGATCAGCTTTATCTCCTGCCAGAACTCTTACCAGATTTAGGGAAAGCTCAAGATTGCTCGCAATGGCCTGCATCTGGGTACCTTTTAAGAAGAAAACGCTTTGAGCCCTAGTTTTGCTCTTGGTCTAGCCTTTGAAACCGAGTCAGGTCAAGCAGTCGGTTGAAATTGACCCAAGAAGCGTTTGTAAAGTATGTCGCTGGAGAAACCGTTCAGCTGGCAGAAAGTCTGCCAAATGGTTGGTACCAAGTTTTAGTTCAAGGAAATGGTTTGGGCTTTGCTAAGGTGACTGGAAATGTTTTGAAAAATTATTTTCCAAAAGGCCTCAGATTCAAGTGAAAATGCTAGTCAAAGTAGCTTGTCTATGTTATAGTGGAAGTATGGATTTTTTTCAAATTGTCTTTCATTTTAAGTCAAAAATTGGTGGAAAAGCTAACTGAGCAAATTTCTAGTAAAACCAAGCTCAGAAACTTCAGTTGGCTCCCAATTTTTCAAAAAGAAAAAAACATAAATAAATAGTTGAAAAAATTCACAGCATTCACCATTATTTTCAAGGAGAAAAACAGTGAAAAAAAGGAAAAAACTCGCTCTATCCCTTGCAGCTCTTTTGCTGGCAGGTTCTTTGGCGGGATGTGCTAGCTGGATTGATCGTGGAGAATCCATGACAGCTGTTGGCTCAACGGCTCTTCAGCCCTTGGTCGAAGCAGCAGCAGATGAATTTGGCTCTATGCACGTTGGAAAAACAGTCAACGTCCAAGGTGGAGGATCTGGTACAGGTCTGTCTCAGGTTCAGTCTGGAGCCGTTGATGTAGGAAATTCAGACGTATTTGCCGAGGAAAAAGACGGTATCAACGCATCCGCTCTAGTGGACCACAAGGTTGCTGTAGCGGGCTTGGCAGTGATTGTAAATAAGGAAGTTGACGTTGAAAATCTGACAACTGAACAACTCCGTAGCATCTTCACAGGTCAAGTGACCAACTGGAAAGAAGTCGGTGGGAAAGACCTAGCCATTTCCATTATCAACCGCGCGGCAAGTTCTGGTTCGCGTGCAACCTTTGATAGTGTTATCATGGATGGTCAATCTGCCGTGCAGAGTCAAGAACAGGATTCAAATGGGATGGTCAAAAACATTGTTTCCCCAGACACCAGGAGCCATTTCTTACCTAGCCTTTTGCCTATGTGGATGACTCGGTTAAACGCATGAAGTTGAACGGCTATGAGCCGATTGCAGAAAATGTTACAACCAATAACTGGCCTTTGTGGTCTTATGAACACATGTATACCCTAGGTCAGCCCAAATGAATTAGTGGCAGAATTTCTCAACTTTGTCCTCTCAGATGAAGCGCAAAGCGGAATCGTTAAGGGGATGGGCTATATTTCTGTCAAGGAAATGAAGGTTGAAAAAGATGCTGTAGGAACGGTGACAGCACTAGAAGGGAGTCACTAATGAATCAAGAAGAATTAGCTAAAAAATTACTTTCTCCCTCAAAGAACTCTCGTTTAGAGAAACTAGGAAAAGGCTTGACCTTTGCCTGTCTGTCTTTGATTGTCATCATTGTGGCTATGATTTTGATTTTCGTAGCCCAAAAAGGTTTGTCGACCTTCTTTGTCAATGGGGTCAATATCTTTGATTTCCTTTTTGGACAAACTTGGAATCCTTCAGGTAAACAATTTGGTGCGCTTCCAATGATTTTGGGTTCCTTTATTGTCACAATCCTATCAGCCCTTATCGCAACTCCTTTTTGCCATTGGTGCGGCAGTTTTTATGACCGAAGTCTCACCAAAAGGTGCTAGAATCTTGCAACCAGCCATTGAATTGCTGGTCGGGATTCCTTCAGTCGTGTATGGATTTATCGGTTTGCAGGTCGTAGTTCCCTTTGTCCGTAGTGTCTTTGGTGGAACTGGTTTTGGGATCTTGTCAGGGATTTTTCGTTCTCTTTGTCATGATCTTTACCGACGGTAACCTTTATGACAACCGATAGCTTGCGTGCGGTGCCTCGTCACTACCGCGAAGCTAGTTTGGCTATGGGGAGCTACTCGTTGGCAAACCATCTGGCGCGTGACCTTTGAAGGCAGCGCGTTCAGGGATTTTTCACAGCAGTGGTTTTTGGTATGGCGCGTGCCTTTGGTGAGGCTTTGGCCATTCAGATGGTGGTCGGAAACTCAGCCGTAGTCCCAACTTCATTGACAACACCTGCTGCGACCTTGACCTCTGTCTTGACCATGGGTATCGGAAATACCGTTATGGGAACAGTTGATAATAACGTTCTCTGGTCACTGGCCTTAGTCTTGCTCTTTGATGAGTTTGGCCTTCAACAGTGTGATTAAATTGATTACGAAAGAAAGAGGAAAGAAAAACTATGCACGCTAAGAAATTAGATAAAATTGCAACAGCTGTCCTCTACTCGATTGCAGGGAATTATTGTTGCCATCTTGGCATCCTTGATTCTCTATATCTTGGTTCGTGGTTTGCCCCACATCTCTTGGTCTTTCTTGACTGGCAAATCATCTTCTTACCAAGCAGGTGGAGGATTGGAATTCAGCTCTATAATTCCTTCTTCCTTTTGGTTATTACCTTGATTATCTCTGTTCCCTTTGTCTATGGGGGCTGGGATTTTCCTAGCTGAATATGCCAAAAAAAGGTCCTGTGACCAATTTTGTCAGAACCTGTATTGAAATCTTGTCTTCACTGCCATCAGTGGTTGTAGGTCTCTTTGGTTACTTTGATCTTTGTAGTTCAGTTTGAGTATGGATTTTTCAATCATTTCAGGTGCCTTGGCCTTGACGGTCTTTTAACCTGCCTCAGATGACACGTAATGTTGAGGACAGCTTGAAACACGTTCACCATACGCAGCGTGAAGCTGGTCTGGCCCTTGGAATTTCTCGTTGGGAGACAGTTGTCTATGTTGTCATTCCAGAAGCCCTTCCAGGTATTGTGACTGGGGTTGTCTTAGCTTCTGGTCGTATCTTTTGGTGAGGCGGCTGCTCTCATCTATACTGCAGGACAATCCGCTCCAGCCCTAGACTGGTCTAAACTGGAATATTCTCAGTGTGACTAGCCCAATCTCTATCTTTCCGTCAAGCAGAAACCTTAGCTGTCCACATCTGGAAAGTCAAATAGTGAAGGCACTATTCCTGATGGAACCATCGTATCAGCAGGTTCTGCAGCCGTGCTCCTCATCTTTATCCTCATCTTTAACTTTGGAGCCCGTAAACTCGGAAGCTACCTACATAAGAAATTAACCGCTGCCTAAAGGAGAAGCCATGTCAAAAATATAATTGGGATGAAAAGCATATCATCACCTTTCCTGAAGAGAAAGTGGCCCTCTCTACTAAGGATTTACATGTTTACTACGGTAAAAAGAATCCATCAAGGGCATCGATATGCAATTTGAAAAAGAATAAAATTACAGCCTTAATTGGCCCATCTGGATCAGGGAAATCAACCTACCTCCGCAGTCTCAACCGTATGAATGATACCATTGATATTGCTAAGGTCACAGGTCAAATTCTCTATCAAGGGATTGATGTCAACCGTCCCAGAAATCAATGTTTATGAGATGCGTAAGCACATTGGAATGGTCTTCCAACGCCCAAATCCCTTTGCCAAGTCTATCTACCGCAACATCACTTTTGCCCATGAACGTGCAGGGGTTAAGGACAAGCAAGTCTTTGGATGAAATTGTGGAAACCTCTCTTCGTCAGGCTGCCCTTTGGGACCAGGTCAAAGACGATTTGCACAAGTCAGCCTTGACCCTTATCAGGTGGTCAGCAGCAACGTCTTTGTATCGCTCGTGCTATCTCTGTTAAACCAGATATTCTCTTGATGGATGAACCAGCGTCAGCCTTGGATCCGATTGCGACAGCTCAGCTGGAAGAAACCATGCTGGAATTAAAGAAGGACTTTACCATCATCATCGTGACCCACAGTATGCAGCAGGCTGCGCGTGCTAGTGACTACACAGGATTTTTTTCTACTTTGGGTGACTTTGATCGAGTACGATAAGACCTCTAATATTTTCCAAAATGCCAAACTACAGTCAACCAATGACTACGTAACAGGACACTTTGGATAGAAAGGAAACAGTATGACAGAAGCGATTTTACAGGTGTCAGACCTGTCCGTTTACTACAATCAAAAGAAGGCCTTGAATAGTGTTTCCCTATATTTCCAACCTAAGGAAATTACAGCCTTGATTGGTCCATCTGGATCAGGAAAGTCAACCCTCCTCAAGGCCATCAACCGCATGGGGGATCTCTAATCCAGAGGTGACCACAACTGGTTCGGTGGTTTACAATGGTCACAACATCTACAGTCCGCGTACAGATACAGTTGAATTGCGCAAGGAAATCGGTATGGTTTTCCAACAGCCCAAACCCCTTCCCGATGTCTATCTACGAAAAATGTTGTTTATGGGCTTCGTATCAATGGAGTTAAAGGATAAGCAGGTTCTGGATGAGGCGGTGGAAAAAGCCTTGCAACGAGCTTCTATCTGGGATGAGGTCAAGGATCGCCTGCATGATTCAGCTATCGGGCTTTCAGGTGGACAACAGCAACGTGTCTGTGTTGCTCGTGTCTTGGCAACCAGTCCTAAAATCATTCTCTTTGGATGAACCGACTTCAGCCTTGGACCCTATCTCGGCTGGTAAGATTGAGGAAACCTTTGTATGGTCTAAAAGATAGATATACCATGCTCTTGGTTACGCGTTCCATGCAACAAGCTTCTCGTATTTCTGACAAGACAGGATTTTTTTCCTAGATGGAGATTTGATCGAGTTTAACGATACCAAGAAGATGTTCCTCAAACCCACAACACAAGGAAACAGAAGATTATATTTCAGGAAAATTTGGATAAGGAGATAAATGATGTTACGTTCTCAATTTGAGGAAGATTTGAGAAATTGCACAACCAGTTCTATGCTATGGGACAAGAGTGCTATCCCAAATCAATCGTACAGTGCGTGCCTTTGTTACGCATGACCGGGATTTGGCCAAAGAAGTCATCGAAGACGATGCAGAAGTAAACGAATACGAAGTGAAATTGGAGAAGAAATCATTTTGAAATGATTGCCCTTCAACAACCAGTTTCTCAGGACTTGCGTACAGTTCTAACAGTCTTGAAAAGGCCGTATCTGACTTGGAACGTATGGGGACCATGCTGTTTCCATTGCTAAAGCAGCCATTCGTATGAAGGGGTGAGCAACGTATCCCAGCTGTTGAAGAAGAAATCAAGAGAATGGGTCGCGATGTCAAGAACTTCGTAGAAGCAGCACTTGAACTCTATCTGAATGGTTCAGTAGACCAGGCCTATGAAGTAGCAGCTATGGACGAAAAAAATCAACCATTACTTTGATAGCATTCGTGACTTTGGCTACAGAAGAAATCAAGAAAAATCCAGATGCCATCGTTACAGGACGTGATTACTTCCAAGTGATTGCCTTCTTGGAACGCATTGGAGACTATGCCAAAAAATATCTGTGAATGGGTTGTTTACTTTGAAACAGGTAAGATTGTCGAACTATAAAGTATTTAAATGATAAAATTACTGTGAAAGCTTACTTTTTAATATAGTAAGCTTTCGTTGTATATGATGGTTTACTTTTGTCAGAGGTTAATAATGAACTACATACAGAATATCAGAAAAAAAGTAGGAAAAAGATAAAATTATTTTTAAATTTTACCTGTGGAATATTAAGTCAATCAGGAAAAATTTTTATTACAAAAACGAGCAGATAAAGGAACGTGGGGACTTACCAGGTGGTGCTATTGAATTAGGTGAATCGGCTTTAGAAGCTTTAGTGCGAGAGTTTTATGAAGAAACAGGAGTCGAAGTGAGATTGGAAAAACTCTTAAATGTTTATACAAAAATATTCAGATAGTTATCCGAATGGTGATGAGGCTCAAGTTCTTACAATTTTGTATTTAGTTTCATCTGAAACTTCTATCTCTACAAATTTTTTTACAAGTGATGAAACTTTAGAATTAGGATTTTTTTGATCATAGTGGACATACAAAATATTGCAATTGTAAACCAGCATCATCAAGATATGATAAATGATTTTTTTGAAAATAAGTTCCCAATAGATAGATAGATAAACTAACCACTGAATTTCTATTTTTTTGTAAATATATTTTTATGAAAAATGCAAGAAAAACACTTGACAAGTGTCTTGAATAGCGTTATAATTATACAAAATTAACAGAGAGGTTGTTTATTTATGAAATCTAAAAATGGATATTTGTTTTATGTAGTTTTTCTTGCAAGCTTCTTCTTAGTAGCTTGCCAGTCAGGGTTCTAATGGTTCTCAGTCAGCTGTTGAGGCCATTAAGCAAAAGGGAAATTAGTCGTGACGACCAGTCCTGACTATGCACCCTTTTGAATTTCCAATCCTTTGGTTGACGGGAAAAAACCAGGTAGTCGGTGCGGACATTGATATGGCCCAAGCGATTGCGGATGAACTTGGGGTTAAGTTGGAAATTTCAAGCATGAGTTTTGATAATGTCTTGACCAGTCTTCAAACTGGTAAAGCTGACCTAGCAGTTGCGGGAATTAGCGCTACTGACGAGAGAAAAGAAGTCTTTGATTTTTCAATCCCTTACTATGAAAACAAGATTAGTTTCTTGGTTCGTAAGGCTGATGTAGAAAAATACAAGGATTTAACTAGCCTTGAAAAGTGCTAATATTGCGGCCCAAAAAGGGACTGTTCCAGAATCTATGGTCAAGGAACAATTGCCAAAAGCTCAATTGACATCCTTAACAAATATGGGTGAAGCAGTCAATGAATTGCAGGCTGGAAAAGTAGATGCTGTGCATATGGATGAGCCTGTTGCTCTTAGTTATGCTGCTAAAAATGCGGACTTAGCTGTCGCAACTGTCAGCTTGAAGATGAAGGACGGCGAAGCCAATGCAGTTGCCCTTAGAAAAAATAGTGCTGATTTGAAAGAAGTGGTGGACAAGGTCATCCAAAAACTCAAGGATGAAGGAACTTACCAAAAGTTATCTTGAAAAAGCAGCAAGCCTAACAGAAGTAGATACTCAATGAAAATCAAAAAGCAAACTAGGAAGCTAGCCGCAGGTTGCTCAAAGCACTGCTTTGAGGTTGTAGATAAGACTGACGAAGTCAGTTACATATATCTACGGTAAGGCGACGCTGACGTGGTTTGAAGAGATTTTCGAAGAGTATAAGAAAAAAGCAGAGTTGAAGTCATTCCAATTCTGCTTTTTAAATAGTCTAAAACATTTTCCAGATTATCTAAGGACACCTTGGTAAATTGATAAGGACAGGTGCTTAAATAGGCCTCTTCAAAGAAGTCCAAGCCTAGTTGACTGTGTTTGAGACTGGCGATTTTAGGATACTGTCTCAGGTCTAGTAATAAACCATCGTGTAGGGGATAATGAGGAAGGGGACAAGGGCTGTAAGCTAGTTTTTCCTCGATTTGTTTTTGGTAAGCTTCCTGATTGGACAAGCGAGTCAAACGATTTTTCTCAAACAGTTGACTGTCAATATAAAGTGACAGGGCTTTTTGCATGATGAGGTTGCTGTCGTAGTCTAGGATATTTTTGTAGGCTACAAAAGGATTCTTTGATAGCATTTGGAAGAATGAGTGCCGTAATCCGCAGGGCTGGAAAGAGGCTGGTTGAGAAGGACTTGATATAAATAACGCGCTCTTCTGTATCCAGATAGTGGAAGGTCTGACCCTTCTTGGAGTCCAAGTCACCTAGATAGTCGTCCTCTACGACATAAACACCGTACTTGGCAGCTAAGTCAAGAATAGCCCGTTTGTCCTGCTCAGAATAGGAATGCCCCAGAGGATAGTGGAAGCGAGGAATGGTATAGAAAAACTTAATTTTTCCTGTTTTGAAGTGGCTATCCAGCTGGTTCAAGTCAATCCCATCAATGCCTCGTTCAATCGTTTGATAGTCTAATCCCTGAGCAATCAAGAGGCGATTCATCCGATGGTAGGTCAGTTGTTCCACCAGGATTTCCTTTGCTAGGCTTGGAAAGGATATTTGAGAGAGGATAAACAAGGCTTGTTGGGTCCCAGAAGTCAGTACCAGTTGATCAGCCTTGCAGTAGAGGGCTTGGTCAAAGAGGAGTTTGTGAATAGACTGTCTCAGGTCTTCTAAACCTTCTTGGTTGTCATAGTAGTTGAAGAGGTAGTTTTCCCGGCCAATCAAGGTTTCATTGACACAGAGTCGGAAATCGTCATAGGCACTGGCATGTTCGTCAGTGACTTCGATTTCTAGATCCTGGTGTTGCCCTTGTTCTAGGACATAGTAGCCACTCTGGGGCTTGGCATAGAGGTATTGTTCGTGTCGTAATTCCAGCAGAGCTCGTTGAATGGTGTCCTTGCTACAGTGAAAGTCAAGGCTCAGTTGACGGATAGAAGGCAGGCGACTTCCCGTCGGAAAGCGTCCAGACTCGATGCCATTTTTCAGATAGGAAACGACCTCTTGGTACTTGCTTTGTTTCTTCATTCCAAACCTCCCTTGATTTTGTTACATTGTACCCTTTTTTTCCCTTCTTGGCAATGTCTAGGTTGTTTCTCTCGTTCACATCTAGGGGTAAATGTGGTATACTTAGGAGTAAGATTTATAGAATAATAGACAAGAAAGTGAATGGATAAGAACGTGCAGGAACCAGTGAAATTATTTCAATACAATACCCTTGGAGCCTTGATGGCCGGTCTTTATGGTGGTACCATGACAGTAGGAGAATTGCTAGAGCATGGTGACCTTGGTTTGGGAACCTTGGATTCCATTGATGGAGAATTGATTGTCTTAGATGGCAAGGCTTATCAGGCCAAAGGGTCAGGAGACCATCCAGAAATTGTGGAAGTATCACCAGATGCCCTCATTCCTTATGCAGCAGTAGTACCGCATCAGGCAGAGGTCATTTTCCGCCAGCGATTTGAGATGACGGACAAGGAATTGGAAGAGCGAATCGAGTCTTATTATGATGGGGAAAATCTTTTCCGCTCTATCAAGATTCGTGGGGAATTTTCGCATATGCATGTGCGCATGATTCCCAAGTCGACACCAGATACCAAGTTTGCAGAGGTCGCAACCCATCAACCAGAATATAGTCGTGACAACGTTGCGGGGACCATCGTTGGTTTCTGGACGCCAGAGATTTTCCATGGGGTTAGTGTGGCAGGCTATCATCTGCATTTCATATCAGATGATTTGACCTTCGGTGGACATGTCATGGACTTTGTCATCAAGGAAGGCATTATCGAGGTGGGAGCTGTTGACCAGTTGGACCAACGTTTCCCAGTCCAAGATCGTCAATACTTGTTTGCCAAGTTCAATGTTGACGAGATGAAAAAAGATATTGAAAAGGCGGAATAGGAGAAGAAGATGACCATTCATATTATCATTACCATGGTGCTGTTGCTGGCTCTCTTGATAGGGAGCATTTGGTATGCCAAAAAGAAGTACAAGATTAACCTTTCGGTTTTAGGCCTTGGGGCAGTTGCATTTTTTGTCTCATCTCAGGTACTAGAGAAAATTGTTCACCTTTTCGTTCTTCATCCGCAAAAAGATGGAACTATTTCGCTTATGCAGGAGCATCCTTTTCTATACGTCCTTTATGGAATCACTATGGCAGCTCTCTTTGAAGAAACGGCTCGACTTGTCTTCTTTAAATGGTTGGAGAAGAAAAGAACTTTGAAGATTCGGATGCCCTCGCCTATGGACTTGGTCATGGTGGTTTGGAATTACTCTACCTCGGAATGGGAAGCTTGATTAGTCTTTTGATCCTTTTCTCGTTATTAGAGTCTTCAAATCCAGATTTGGCAAATCTCCTTCCAAAAAATTCACTTGAAACAGTTCAATCTCTATCTGGATGGCAGGTTTATTTACTCGGTGTTGAGCGTGTGCTGGCTATGGTTATGCAAATCGGTCTCTCTTTCTGGGTATATCAAGGAGTTCGTCAAAAGAATTGGATTTATCTGGTAACTGCTTATGGTTTGCACGCCTTCTTTGATCTGGCTCCAAGTCTATCTCAGGTTGGTTGGATTTCAAATTCCCTTCTAGTCGAAGGAGTTCTAACAGTGGAAGTTGTTCTGTTGGTATACTTTACAAAAACTATCTTATATAAAAATAATCATGCAAAAGAGGTCTAACCTCTTTTTTTACTTGCGTGAATAAAAAAGCTTCTCAAATCGTCGAAAAAAATCGCTAAAAATGGTATAATGGAATGAATTTTATAAAAGGATAAGAAAGATGACTGTATTAGATAAATTAAAAGAAACCTTAGAAGGAATTGATATTCGATTCGATGAGCCATTGAAAACTTATACCTATACCAGAGTCGGAGGGAAGGCTGATTACTTGGTTTTTCCTCGAAATCGCTACGAGATGGCTCGCGTGGTGAAGTTTGCCAATCAGGAAAAACTTCCCTGGATGGTTCTTGGAAATGCCAGTAATATTATCGTCCGTGAGGGTGGAGTCCGTGGTTTTGTGATCATGTGTGACAAGCTCAACAATGTTTCAGTTGATGGGTATACGATTGAAGCAGAAGCAGGGGCTAACTTGATTGAAACAACTCGCATTGCTCTTCGCCATAGTTTGACAGGATTTGAGTTTGCCTGTGGTATTCCTGGAAGCATCGGTGGTGCTGTCTTTATGAATGCTGGCGCCTATGGTGGTGAGATTGCTCATGTTTTGCAGTCTTGTCAGATCTTGACCAAGGATGGTGAGATCGAGACTTTATCAGTCAAAGATTTAGCCTTTGGTTACCGTCATTCAGCTATTCAAGCATCTGGAGCAGTCGTCTTATCAGCTAAATTCGCACTTTCTCCTGGAAATTATGAGACCATCAAACAAGAAATGGATCGCTTAACCCACCTTCGGGAACTCAAACAACCCTTGGAATATCCATCATGTGGTTCTGTCTTTAAACGTCCAGTCGGGCATTTTGCAGGACAATTGATTTCAGAAGCGGGTCTAAAAGGCTACCGTATCGGTGGTGTCGAAGTCTCAGAAAAACATGCAGGCTTTATGATCAATGTTGCTGACGGAACGGCCAAAGACTACGAGGACTTGATTGAGTCTGTGATTGAAAAAGTCAAGGAACATTCTGGCGTCACTCTTGAGAGAGAAGTACGTATCTTGGGTGAAAGCAAGTAGGAAGTTTTAGTTAAAAAGCTGCTGCTATATCATAGAAAGGGGGTGAAAGCCTATCGTTAGTGCAGAAGAATGTAGGCAGTTCAATCTCCTACAAGAGGTAGTAGCGGCCTGACAGAGCCCTAATCTGTTAATCTATGAAAAAGAAGGAATAAATGACAATTGAAAAAACCAATTATTGAATTCAAAAACGTTTCTAAAGTTTTTGAAGACAGCAACACCAAGGTTCTCAAAGACATCAACTTTGAGTTGGAAGAAGGGAAGTTCTATACTCTTCTAGGCGCATCTGGTTCAGGGAAATCAACCATCCTAAACATCATTGCAGGTCTACTGGATGCGACGACAGGAGATATTTTGCTGGACGGTGTCCGTATCAATGACATCCCAACCAACAAGCGAGACGTCCATACGGTCTTCCAATCCTATGCCTTGTTTCCACATATGAATGTGTTTGAAAATGTTGCCTTTCCACTCCGCTTGCGTAAGATTGACAAGAAAGAAATCGAGCAACGTGTAGCGGAAGTTCTCAAGATGGTTCAGTTGGAAGGTTACGAAAAACGTTCCATCCGTAAACTCTCTGGGGGACAACGTCAGCGTGTGGCTATTGCCCGTGCCATCATCAACCAACCCCGTGTGGTTTTATTGGACGAGCCTTTATCAGCGCTAGACTTGAAATTAAGAACAGACATGCAGTATGAACTGCGTGAACTGCAACAACGATTGGGCATTACTTTTGTCTTTGTCACTCACGATCAGGAAGAAGCCCTTGCCATGAGTGACTGGATTTTTGTTATGAATGATGGAGAAATCGTCCAGTCTGGAACACCAGTAGATATCTACGATGAGCCGATTAACCACTTTGTTGCTACCTTTATCGGTGAGTCAAACATTTTGCCAGGTACCATGATTGAGGACTACTTGGTTGAGTTTAACGGCAAACGCTTTGAAGCGGTCGATGGGGGGATGAAGCCAAATGAGCCTGTTGAGGTCGTTATTCGTCCAGAAGACTTGCGCATTACCCTTCCTGAAGAAGGAAAGCTCCAAGTTAAGGTCGATACCCAGCTCTTCCGTGGGGTGCACTATGAAATTATCGCCTATGACGAGCTTGGCAATGAATGGATGATCCACTCAACTCGTAAGGCCATTGTGGGTGAGGAAATCGGTCTGGACTTTGAACCAGAAGACCTCCACATCATGCGTCTCAACGAAACCGAAGAAGAGTTCGATGCTCGTATCGAAGAGTATGTGGAAATCGAAGAGCAAGAAGCAGGTTTGATTAACGCTATTGAGGAGGAAAGAGATGAAGAAAACAACCTCTAAACTCTTTGTAGTGCCCTACATGCTTTGGATTGCACTCTTTGTATTGGCACCTCTGGTCTTGATTTTTGGACAATCATTTTTCAACATCGAAGGTCAGTTCAGTTTAGAAAACTATAAATCCTATTTTGCGTCACAAAACTTGACCTATCTCAAAATGAGTCTCAACTCTGTCCTCTATGCAAGAATTGTGACCTTTGTAACTCTGCTTATCAGCTATCCGACAGCCCTATTTTTGACTCGTCTCAAACACCGTCAACTATGGCTCATGCTGATTATTCTGCCTACTTGGATCAATTTGCTCCTTAAAGTCTATGCCTTTATCGGGATTTTTGGTCAAAATGGCTCTATTAATCAATTTCTAGAATTTATCGGAATCGGTTCACAGCAGTTGCTCTTTACTGATTTCTCCTTTATCTTTGTCGCAAGCTACATCGAGCTTCCATTTATGATTTTGCCAATCTTCAATGTTTTGGATGATATGGATAACAATCTGATTAATGCTAGCTATGACCTGGGTGCGACCAAGTGGGAGACCTTCCGTCATGTCATCTTCCCTCTGTCTATGAACGGTGTGCGAAGTGGAGTTCAGTCCGTCTTTATCCCCAGCTTGAGTCTCTTCATGCTGACCCGTTTGATTGGTGGGAACCGCGTTATCACCTTGGGTACGGCCATTGAGCAGAACTTCCTAACCAATGACAACTACGGTATGGGTTCAACCATCGGTGTGATTCTCATCCTGACCATGTTCATCACCATGTGGGTGACTAAGGAAAGGAGAGAGCGATGAAAAAATTATCGAATCTTTACCTAGCCTTTGTCTTTATCGTCCTCTATTTGCCAATCTTTTATTTGATTGGCTATGCCTTTAATGCAGGGGATGATATGAATAGCTTTACAGGTTTTAGCTTGACTCACTTCGAGACTATGTTTGGTGATGGAAGGCTCATGCTCATCTTGGTTCAAACCTTTTTACTAGCCTTCCTATCAGCTTTGATTGCGACTGTTATTGGGACTTTCGGTGCCATTTACATTTACCAATCACGTAAAAAATACCAAGAAGCCTTTCTATCACTCAATAATATTTTGATGGTTGCGCCTGACGTTATGATTGGTGCCAGCTTCTTGATTCTCTTTACCCAACTCAAGTTTTCACTTGGCTTTTTGACTGTTCTATCTAGTCATGTGGCCTTCTCCATTCCTATCGTGGTCTTGATGGTCTTGCCTCGTCTTAAGGAAATGAATGGCGATATGATTCATGCCGCCTATGACCTTGGTGCCAGTCAATTTCAAATGTTCAAGGAAATCATGCTTCCTTACCTGACTCCGTCTATCATTGCAGGTTATTTCATGGCCTTCACCTATTCGCTAGATGACTTTGCCGTGACCTTCTTTGTCACAGGAAATGGCTTTTCAACCCTGTCAGTCGAGATTTACTCTCGTGCTCGTAAGGGGATTTCGCTAGAAATCAATGCTCTGTCTGCCCTTGTCTTTCTCTTCAGTATTATCCTAGTTGTTGGTTATTACTTTATCTCACGTGAGAAGGAGGAGCAAGCATGAAAAAACTCTATTCATTTCTAGCAGGAATTGTAGCCATTATTCTTGTCTTGTGGGGAATTGCGACGCATTTAGACAGTAAAATCAATAGTCGAGATAGTCAAAAATTGGTTATTTACAACTGGGGAGACTATATCGATCCAGAACTCTTGACTCAGTTTACAGAAGAAACAGGGATCCAAGTCCAGTACGAGACCTTTGATTCCAACGAAGCCATGTATACCAAGATTAAGCAGGGTGGAACGACCTATGATATTGCCATTCCTAGTGAATACATGATCAACAAGATGAAGGACGAAGACCTTTTGGTATCGCTTGACTATTCAAAACTTGAAGGTCTTGAAAATATCGGACCAGAGTTTCTCAACCAGTCCTTTGACCCAGGCAATAAATTCTCTATCCCATATTTCTGGGGGACTTTGGGAATTGTCTACAATGAAACCATGGTTGATGAAGCGCCTGAGCATTGGAATGACCTGGAAGCCAGAGTATAAGAACTCCATCATGCTCTTTTGATGGGGCGCGTGAGGTGCTGGGACTGGGGCTTAACTCGCTGGGCACAGCCTTAACTCAAAGGATCCTCAGCAGTTGGAAGAGACAGTAGACAAACTCTACAAACTGACTCCAAATATCAAGGCCATCGTCGCTGATGAGATGAAGGCTACATGATTCAGAATAACGCTGCAATCGGCGTGACCTTCTCTGGTGAAGCCAGCCAAATGCTAGAAAAAAATGAAAATCTACGCTATGTGGTTCCGACAGAAGCCAGCAACCTTTGGTTTGATAATATGGTCATTCCCAAAACAGTCAAAAACCAAGATGCAGCCTATGCCTTTATCAATTTTATGTTGAAACCTGAAAATGCTCTCAAAAATGCAGAGTATGTCGGCTATTCAACACCAAACCTACCAGCTAAGGAATTGCTCCCAGAGGAGAAAAAAGAAGACAAGGCCTTCTATCCAGATGCTGAAACTATGAAACATCTAGAAGTTTATGAGAAATTTGACCATAAATGGACAGGCAAATATAGCGACCCTCTTCCTACAGTTTAAAATGTATCGGAAGTAGGAGATAACGTAAGGAAACGAATCAGTCAAGCTGGTTCGTTTTTTTAAATAGAAGACAATTTGTATAGTAGATTGAAATAAGATGTGAAACAAATTGGTTAGGAAAGTCAAATTAATCTCTAGAAATGTTTTAGCATTCATTGAGTACTCTTCTAGTTTCAAACTGCTATATAACTGTATCTTTTTCTATTTTCGTAGCTGTCTTTAGTAATTGAAAAACTTGGGATAAAAAGTTGGGATAAAAGAGTGATAAGTGAAATAACGGCGAATTTGTTTCAAGATTTTTATTTTGTCGAATCTTACCTCCTTTATTAAAAATTTTTTTAAATCGACTACTAATTACATACGCTTTTACCTCCTTTTATGCTATAATATTCTCAATGGAATATTTAATCTCAAAATAAATATTCTTATGGAATAATTCTATTTTATACCGTTTAGAATATTTTTCAAGCAAAATATACAGAATCGAATATTAAAGAGGATACAATGTTTAATAATAATTCTTTTTGGAGATCGTCTTAAGGAACTGAGAAAGAGTAAGAAATTAACTCAGGTACAAGTTTCTGAGATGATTGATGTACAACAAAGGTACTTATTCTCGTTGGGAAAAATGGAACTTTAGAGCCTAGTTTAGAAGCCGTTGTCAAATTAGCAAAAATTATTTGATACCACGACAGATTATTTATTAGGAAAAACGATTTACAGTACTCTAGATGTTGTCCCTCATCCAATCACTAGAATTGATTTGAAAGAAGTTAAAAGAGTTTAATAAAACTGAACTAAATGATCTGAAATTTGCTATTGTCATGAATGGAATAAAAATCATTTTCACTGTATTTGACTATATGGATGAGCTAGTCTCTGAATATAATTTAGATGAAGAAGAGCAAGAAATATTGCAGACTCTTTTAAAGAGGTTTATGATTATTTTTAATGCAGATTAATGGTTTATTTAGATTAAGTCTCAATAGATAGAGATTAGTATATTCTTGTTGAGTGATTCTATTTTATGAAAGGTTGTTTATAGTTGAAAGGGGAAAATAGATGGACTCTAAAATTGATACAGCTTGGGACTTGTTTCTGGAAGGAAAAATATCAGAAGCTAAAAAGTTAGTTGAACAAGATTTTTCCATTGATACCTGTACAGATTTTTAGCCTTTTTAAATCTGATGGGATATTTATTGTTAGCAGAAAAAGACTATGCTCTCATGTACCCATATCTTTGAGAAATACATTTTATTAGCTCAACAAAATGAAGATAAAGAAAATGAACACATTGGATTACATCAATTAGCTATGATCTACAGAGATCAGGGTGATTTTCATAAGGCTTTAAAACTCATTGAAGATGAAAGAGAAGATAGTTGAAGAGCATTTTCCAAATGATAATCTAAAGAAAGCTGTGAATAACTACGAACAAGGCTATGTGAGATTTAAATTAAACAACCTTGATGAAGCTCTTACATTTCATGAATCTGTCATTGGAACAATCTTTTAGAGACTGATGATGTGATTTCTCAAGCTTGTAGCTATAGAGGTTAGGTGAAATCTATTTAGCCTTGGAAAGATACGGAATTATCCAATACACATTTCAAACGAGCTATAGAACTTTTCGAAAGTGTTGGAGAATTTGAAGGGATAAAGGAAATTGAGGAATTGATTAATGAATGATTTTACATTTAGATTTTGTTATTAGTTTGTTCTTAAAAAATGTAGATATGAAATTGACAGTCTAGATAATATTAAAGCGAGAGAGTGATATGTTATTTTGGATTTGTTTAATATCAACAATTATATTGGCTAATTTTGTTCTCCTGAAAGAGTAATCAAAGATACAGGAAATTGGTCTGATTCAACGGAGATGATTTCCCAGTTGACGCAGAGCTTAAAAACGTTATAATAAGAAA
>BNJU01000098.1_pt1 | contig 73585 bp, 94 predicted proteins | sample 8539281 | NCBI WGS metagenome assembly BNJU01 (sample SAMD00202456, study PRJDB9452) | human saliva metagenome | isolation source: human saliva | place: Japan
TCATCATCATCGCTGTTTCTTGCAGCGGTAGCAATCAGCTACTCACAGGATTCCAAGACAGTGCGCGTAAAGAGCCGTATCGAAACAGAACACCGTCAGTTGGTATCAACTATTCAATCTTATCTTGGTTCACAAGTAGATCCTGAGAATGCTGAAGCTCCGTCGCTTGAAGATCTGAAACCTTATCTCTCTAAGAACTCACAAGGCTCTGCTAAAGTTGAAGATATTCTTGCTAAAGATGGTAACACTGTAGCGCATAAAATTGAAAACAACACGTTGGTTTCTACCTACACCTCCAAAGGGTGCTGATGCATCGAAAGCTAAGCACTGGACTTACGATTGGAAGAAAGAACAGTAATTCGCAATATAAACAGTTAGATGTAAAATGGGGAGAACATCGACGAATGCTAAAGAAACTGCAAAAGTTCCGTCAGGACTTGAAGAAAAAGGTAAAGGTTTTACCTTGGTTGAGTTGATTGTCGTAATCATTATCATCGCTGTTCTTGCAGCAGTCGCTATTCCTTCTCGTTTCTTTTCCAGATACTGCCCGTAAGGCTCGCATCCAGTCAGAACATCGTCAAGCTTGTTCAGGCTGTACGAGTCCTATATTGGCTCGCAAGTTGATCCAGAAACTGCTGATGTGCCAGACCTTGATGCGCTCAAGCCATATATAGCCAAAGAATCTCAGGGTTCAGGAGAGCTTTCTAAGACCCTCGCAGCAGATAATGGCCAGATTGCCCATGAGGTTAATAAGACGAGTCATAAGCTGATTTCGACTTATACGCCTGCTAGTGGAGGGAAGCCTATTACTTGGGAATTTGACTGGAGATCGAATAGCGGTAGCTAATAATAAAAATTTAGAGAAAATCTCTATTCCGACTGCTTCGGTGGTCGGATGTCAAAAGTAGTTGTCAGATGATGACAACTATTTTTGGCAATATCAAAAAGAAAACTAGGAGATATTATCAATGAAAGGAAAAAAAAGACAGGGCTCGACCTTGCCTATGGTCATTGTGGCTATTGTGCTATTAGTTGCTATGCTGGGAATTATGACCACTATTGTAGATACAGGGCAGGTACAGACTCAGCGGATGTATAGCTATCTCAAAGCCAAGTATATAGCAACTTCTGGCTCGCAATTAGCTTGGGGTGCTTACTTGGAAGCTGACCCCCAGAAGAATCCATCACCGCTCTATCAAGAGTTCAAGAATAGAGCAAATAGTTCGGCTCCTTCAAGAGTTCCTGTCAAATCAACTCATACCTTTAAAGATGGTGGCGTAGCCGAGATTGAGATGAACAGGGGAACTGGATCGAGTGTATGAGGTCCTGAGAGTACTACATCACCATAAAGATCCAGAGTCCAAACTAGCTTCGGTAGTAGATGATTGTACGAGCATGTTGTGGTCTTTAACTTCCAAACCAGAGAGTTCGCTCGGAAGAAGGGCACTTAAAAATCTGCTCAGAAATAGAAATAAAATGAAGTAGGAAAGATGAAACAACTACGAAAAGGGTTTTACCTTGACTGAAATGATTATCGCCATTATCCTCACACGAGCATGGTGGGACTTCTTATCGGTCTTATATTTAATACGATGTTTTCGAGGACGTAGTCTGATTGAGCGTGAAGCTAGTATTCAGTCAGAAATGCGGACCTCTATGCAATATGTGGATCGAACTATTGGCAAGGCGACATCAGTCTTTATCCTGATGATAGCAAGTACAAGGGAAGCAGGAGGGCTTGACTAAGGAGTGGAATTATATCGGTCTTTCTGCTGATGGTAAAAATTGCTTAACTACATTTGGAATAAGTCCAGAAAGCAAGATTGGGATGTCACTGAGCCATGTACTAACTCTATCTATGATATGAGATTAGATTTTGGAGTTTTGAGACAAAAGGGGCTTATGAGGGACAATCGTTTAATCAATTATACTCTTACTGGACAACACAAGGGATCTAATAATAAGTTTCCTCTTAAAACTGCAATTTCCGCTCTTAACAGTAAGCAGGTCTTTTCCAAAGTGGCTAAGAATAAGAAAGGCATTGCCCTAGCCTATCGGAATGATCCGATTGAAGGTCAGATGAATGTAGCTATTTCTTTTGTTTTTGACAAATCTGGCTCTATGTCTTGGGATTTGAACGGTAATGATATTCCACAAGGCAGCAATACTGCCAGTCGGATGAAAATTTTGAAAGAAAAAGCTACTGCAATGGTAAAGGATTTGCAGCCCGTAGGCAATGTTAGTGTCAATCTGGTCGCATTCTCTATTTTGGGGTCCTATGTTCAGCAAGATTTCTCTGAGCTAGATAAAGGGACAGAGGGAATTATTAACAGCATAAACGATAATAACAAATTTTCGCCAGGTGGTGTAACTAATCCTGGAGACGGTCTTCGCTATGGTATGATTAGTCTGCAAAAGAATCCTGCTCAACTTAAGTATGTAGTCTTATTGACAGATGGTGTGCCGAATGCTTTCACTGTTAATACAAATGACACCTCTAGCCTGCAATCGCAATCAGCAAAATTATTATGGTAATTATTATTATGATTATAGATATGGTCGCTGGACAAAGAGATGTTTTGAGGCTCTCTTGTAACTTTTAATAATGACCCTGTATGATATAACGACAAATCTAACAACAGATCAAAAATCGTCTTATGATTCATACTCTAATGAGCCTTTATGAAAAGAAATCTATAGAGTATGCAGGAAAGTTTCTCAGACCTTTGGTGCTGGGATTAAGCGTGTGAATGTTATCGGTTTTCTCTGGGTGCCATCAGAGATTGCTTATGGTGAGGATTTAACGAGAAGTATAGGAAGCGGGGCATGGAAGCTAAGTATGTACCTGCTGCAAACGAAGCAGCTTTACAGCAGACCTTCTCTGATATTAAAAAGCAGATTCAGCAAGAGATCTTTGGTTTGTATCAGGACCATAGAAAGGAAAAAGATGAAAAGGATTGAGAAAACGTGAGGGGTGACACTGGTTGAAGTCCTGATTTCCCTCATGTTAATAGGTGTTATTGCCGCTAGCCTTTTGGGGTTCTTCTCTGGAAGCTTTAACAACATTCTCCGTCAGCGGGGCAGAATACTACCAACTTTGATATTCAAGAATCTTTTGAAACAGAATTGGCCAAAATTAAGAAAAACAGTGGTCAAGGAACAGATGTTGAAATTTTTCAGATATCAAATCGAAATGGTACCTATCAGAGTGTTAATGTAACAGGGACAACCTTATCTTATAAGGATAATAAAGTGAAAAATATCCCATCTCTTTGCAGCTAATGTTAACGAAACGATGTTGGAACTTCCTAGTGACTTGGCTGTGTGGAGATTAAAGGCAATAAACGTTATTATTATGCTGGAGAAAGAGTTCCAGATGCAAGCGCAGAGCTTAAAGATAATAAGCAGGAAACTAAGGCTAGAATTTACACTGAATCTGGCTGGTTCCTTAGTGATCGTAGCATTGGGTCCTGGGGCGCCAGGAATTGTTCCAGTAGGAACCATTGGAACAGTTAGGGGATAATATTGTTTCTCAGCTCCTTCTGCCAGAGATGCCGACTGATTTTCGTAAACAACCCATTTGCAACAAGGTATGTTAATTGAAGATGAGATGAGAGGCAGATACTTAGCCTTTGCGGCGCGGGCTATTAACTCGTATGGTCGGGTCGGAAACTATCAAAAGCTAAAAAGCCGCATCTGGGTAATGGGGTTGCCCATTACAAAGAATTTTGCGACTACATACAGATGCGGACCTAGCCTTGCTTAAAAATGGTAACTCAACTACCATCATACCGACCGATAACCAGCCACATGCTAACACAGAAGTGAGAGATTATTTTAATGATGTTGTTTATGGCGCAACAATCCCTGTTCTAAAATTACAAAAAGAGCCTGCAATTAACCAAGCTCGACAGTTAATTGCACTTGATGAAACGCACTATGCAGTTTAGTAATCATAATTTTAATAATGGCTATACAACCTCTGTATTGATTGGGAATCGTCAGCAGACAGGACCACTTCTAACTTATAAGCTAGATGATAAACTCACTTGGGGAATTAATCTGGAAAAACGATGGTAGAATTGCTATTAAAACAATAGATACAACAATTTCTAATACCGGCGATCAGGGAATATATACAAAATGTTAGATTAGACTATAGTAAGGATAATTCTATACAAGTACGCAGTGCTGCTAAGAATGGCACTCTAGGAATCGAAATTTTCATCAATGGACAGTCAGTCTATAATAAAAACAGTTGCAATAAACAGAGGCAGGGGTAACCCATGATATCAGTAGTGGTCAGATTATTTTTTAGTGGCAAAACTTACATCAATGAATTTGCAATTTACAAAAAGCTTTGGAGAATACAGATATAAATAAGTTGTCAGAATATTTCAGAGATAAATACAAGGCAAGCTAATAGTGAAATAGTTTTTAGGAAAAATAAGGGAGATTAGGAGATTATGGCAAAAAATATGTTTTCGTCCAAGGGGCGCAGAAGAGCTCTGGACGAAGAAGATAATGAGAAAAAAGGCTCATTTTTAGGAAAATTAAATAAACCGCTCTTCTCATCAAAAGGGAAACATAAAGGAACACTTATCTATTCAAGGAGTTCAAATCAAGTCAGATCGTCAAGAAGACTTTGACGATGAGGAAAAGTCAACAGCAAAAGGGAGCTTCTTAACCAAGCTCAACAAGCCGCTTTTTTCTAAGAATAGTGGCAGTGATGATATGCCTGCTAAGTCTGGCAATCGTTCACTCTTTGCTAAGAAAGGCAGTGGTGCGGCGAGCCAACCGGTCACTAGAATGCATGCACCTTATACTATGTTTGGCAAGCCAATCAAGGGCAATCTGATGGCCATTGACTTCACTGACGAATCAGTCTATCTGGTTGTTGCTAGACAGAAGCGCAATGAGCTGGAGATTATCAAGATGGCATCTGCTAATCTGCCAGAAGGTGTTGTACTGAATAGTGAGATTATCGACCCGATTACTCTCAAAAACATTATCAGCGACCTTATGGAGCAGCATGCAATCACAGCTAAGTATGCTTTCTTTGCTTTGGGCAATACCAATATCATCGCTCGTTCGGTTGATGTGGCCGCTAGTGTGCAGAATGATGAAGATATTGAGGGCTTGGTATCTTATGAGCTTCAGCAATATCTGGATATTGATCCGACTTCTTATGTTATCCAGTTCCAAGAGCAGGAGTCTAATTCAGCCTTTCCGCTTGATGAAGATACTCGCTCACTCATGGTCTATGCTGTGCCAAAAGGCGTGGTAGAGCAATATCTGGGCTTGGCTGAGAATTTGAAGCTAACACCTTATGTCTTTGACCTTCAGTCTAATACCTTTGAAAAATGGCTGGAACGCGTTCAGGCGGTTAACAATCGCGCCAAGAAGCTGACCAAGGAAAATGTCGGCATGGTACATCTGAGCAAGAGCTTCATTGGTGTCTATCTCTACTCAGAAGGCAAGTTTGTGACCAGCAACTATCTCAACCGTGGCTACAAGGACATCCTGAGCTATGCAGACGATGCTAGTCTTTTGCAAAAGCTTCCAGCAGTGGCTTCAGATGATCTGGACACAGGTCTCTTGAAGAGGGCCTTGGATGAGTGGGTGGCTGATGCTAAGAACCACATTCTTAATACTGAAAACTTCTTTAGCGGGTCAACTGGTCTCAACATTGACAGCTTCTACGTCTTTGGTGACCAAGACATCTGTTGGCAGTTGGCAGCTATTCTGAAGCAGAGCATGAATCGGGAATTCATCTCAATTGATAATGTAGATTATGAGAATGTACTGTGGGAAGGTTCTGCCGAGTTTAATGCGGAGTTCATTCCGGCTACAGCCATGTTGATTAGGAGAGCGAATTAATGCGGAGAGATTTAAACTACTTTTCAAAATATCATGTGGCACCGGCTAAAGCTAGTCCACTAAAACTTGCTGCTATTTCCGCTTTTGCTGGTATTGCAGCGATTATGATTGTGCTGATTGGCTTCTTCCAGTTTAGCGCTATGCACCTCCAAGGCGAGATTGACCGAGCGGAGCAGACACTCAAGAGTCCAGAGATGGCTCAAGAGCTGAAGGCAGTCTCTGAGACTGAAGATAAGATTGTTACGGTCAAGAATGACGAACTTCTCTTTACCAGCCTAGAAGGCGACTTCCGCCGCCTGCACCGAGTAAACAAAGCCTTTATGGACTTCCTAATAAAAATGTGACAAGAAACTTGGTCTTTGACGATATCAAGATTAATAACGACAATGTAGAAATCAATGGTTCGTCTCAAGAGCATCTTTCTATCGCTAAGTTTGAGGAAGAGCTTCGTAAGTCTGAGAAGTTTAACCATATTTTTGTGGACAACATTACTCGCGAGGAAAAGGATAACAATACAGTGTACAAGTTTAACATTAAAATTTTGACGAAGGATGTAGATTTTCAATGAAGAGCAAAAAAATGAGAAAGAAAAAGAAAAATACTCTGAGTAATTTAAATGAGCGTGACAAGAAATTGTTGGCCTGTGTTGGAGGAGTAGCGGTACTTGCTGGTGGTGGGTATCTGGTAACAAATTCTTATACACGGATGGCGCAGTTAGCTGAAAGAGCATGCAACTATCTCGACAGAGTTGGAAGGCAAGAATGCCAAGATTAGTCGAGAAAGTCTCTTACCAAAACAGCTCCAAACTCTGAATGCTAAGACTCTGGATCAGGCTAAGAAATACTATGGTACGACCAATCAAGGGAATTCATCTTCTTGATTGACAAGCTAGTCAACAAGCGGTATTAAATTCAAGTCTGTCAACTATACTGAGAGCACAGAGTTGGAACTCCAGCAGGAGGGCTTGGCCGCGACTTCGTCTAAGGGTCAAAACTCCAACTCTTCTGGTACGACTAGCAGTTCAAGCTCGAGTGAGACGTCTTCTTCATCCAGTACGACCTCTAGCTCGTCTGGTACATCGTCCTCATCTTCATCTAGCAGCAGCTCTTCATCAGATGCGAATACTGCAACAACAACGGCAGCTAATACAGCGACACCAGGGAACGGAACGACCAATAATACCAACATCACTCAGATGACAGCGGATATTGAGTTCGAAGGAACTTATACACAGGTTCTGAAATTGCTGGAATTGATTGATGGCAATCAACAAAAAATCGTTTCCAGTGAGCTGGAATTGGGCGGAAAGAAAAGCCTATCTAGCACGGAGGAAAACAAAAACCCTGATCTAACCAGCGGTAAAATCAAGCTGCGTTTCTATCAGGTTAAAGACGTCGAGCGCTATGTGACCTTAGAGAGTAATGTTGATAAGACGCCTATTCAGTTTGCTAACTGGGAGTCTCCATTTGCCATTCCAACGTGGCAGGCAGGCTCTATATCTGTAACAACAGCTGGTGGCGGCACAGATGCAACTGGCAATAAGGGCAGTTTGGGGGCCGCAACAACCAATACAACTAGCAGCGCGAATGCTAACAGCAGTACCAATCTGGCTCCGTCTTATCTGGAGCAGCTTAGCACTCAGTCTAGTCGGAACGATGGTCTGTCAGCTTATTACAATTCATCAACTATCTACCGCTTCGAGTCACCTCTTAAGCTGATTCAGTCAGGCGGTAGCAATCAATATGATGTGACAGTTGACAATACGGACTTTCTTGAGGGTTCAGGTTCCAATGTGGTTAAGATTCCAGCAACCAAGTCTTCTACTATGTATGAAATGGAATTTGCAGCACCGTATGTATCCTTGAACAATAAGCCGGATGCTATCAGCTTCTCTCTATCTTTGTCTAATCAATGGCAGGGGCAAGATTGGCTTGATTGTCAAGAATGCCAGCGGTCAGAAGATTTATCTTCACGTCATTCGTCCTAACAGCTGGACTGGCTGGCGCGAAGTTAGCTTCGATCCTGAAAACATTCCAGGATTCAGCTATCCAATGACTATTGTGGGTTACTACTTTGAAACTCCGAGCGGAGAAAGCCCTGAAACGACTATGAAGCTGGATAACCTATCTGTGAACAACTTGGTGAGTTAGCTAAAATACTTTGAAAAATACCAAAATAAGTCTATGGTTTAAAATTTCAAGAGCATGTAAATTTTTTCTTATGCTAAAAACCAAGTTATTAGACTAGTATTCACGGTGCATTTATAGTAAACTAAAACATAGAGATATTTGAAGTATAATACAGCAAACTCAGAATAGACGCCCGAGTCTATTCTAGGGTTTTAATAGGTTATGGAAAAACAAAATCAAGACTGGTTTTGCATTGAAAAAGTTTAATATCATTTAGAAAGTGGGGGTGTCGAAAATATTCAAATGGCATATTTTTTACCTTTTTGGAGCAGGGCTTATAGCACTGCATACGATTAACATTTTATTTGTTTCTAGGATTTCATTAATAAAAGCGCCTTTTTCTCGTAGTATGGGTCATGCTATTTGCGATTGGTGCTCCATTCCTCTTTCAACAAGTTCCCGGCATAGCCTTTTGTTGGGCTCTGTGCCTTGGCCTTGGCTGTCTATATGGTGCTACTCTTTTTCACAGGAGCTAGCTCCAGTCAAGAGAGACAACTGCTTCTGCGCGAAGCAGAAGCCAGAAGCACGCCAAGAGCTCACGCAAAAAAGTGGAAGCGACGAGCGCAGGCTTGTCATCTGCTAGAGATTTGAACTTCTCCAATGCTTCAACCGGTAGGATGAGAAAGGAAAATAAAGAAAGGGTTCAGGCTGAGGAAAGTCCGGCAAGGGCAGAGAGTATCTGCTTCTGGTCGCACCCTAGCAGACCGTTCTATCAAAAAGGATATGACAAGATTTGAGAAAGTAAAACCTCTCTACCCTGTTGATAACTTGGCTACAGCTCCTGCCTTTGGAGAATATGAGCCAAACAGTCAGCTAGCGGCAGCTGAGGTCGGTATGGTGGGTATGGACCACAGCTCACAAAAGGCCAATGATGAATTTTTGCAGTCTCTGCTTCATCATCGCAAAGGGCTCTACTAAGATTAAGGTGGCCAACTCTCTGATTCAGCCTACGGAAGCAAATGCAGCCGGCAATCAAGGCTATACAGATATAGATGATCCAGCCTTTGAGACTGCTGTTCTGTCTAAGATCAGACCGATGTCCTATACGGAGTCTAGCTATGGCAACTTCAGACCGCAGGCGGTTGAGGTGACAGGTGTTGTTTCTCAAGATGAGGAAGAATGCTTTACTGAGCAAGAACAAGCTCAGCAGCCAGTGGCAGAAGAAGTAAGCAACAGCCTGGAAGATGTTTTTGCTGCTACGGAAGATATCAAGCCAGTTAGAGCAGAAGATTCGAGAGCAGCAAACAGCTTAGAATCTCTCTTCTTTGCTGACTCAGACACTGAGCCACAAGCTAAGATGGATTCAGCCTTCAGCCAAGCTGCTTCAGAGCCAGAGTTTTCTGCTTCTGAAGAGTCTATGGTTAGTCGTGATCGCGCTGATATTCAGGGCTATCAAGATATTCTCAGCCAGATTCAGCATGATTTGTTGGGAACTGAAGAGGAAGATTTGACTGCTGAAGTGGCAGAGGCTTGGGGGGAAGAAAGCAGCTTCGAACCTGCTGCTGAAACGTTTGAGTTTGAAGAAGCTGCTGAGCCAGCAGTTGTTCAATCAGTCTCTGAAGACACTCTTTGGACACAGGCTGAGCCTGTCCAAGAAGCATTGCAGATGAGACAGAAGAAGACTTGCTCAAGGGAGTGCTGACATCCTCAAAGCTGAAGAAGCACAAACCAAAGCAGCTCCGGTCGTTCCGGCTGTAGATGAAACAGAAGAAGATTTGCTTCAGAAAATCACTGACATCCTCAAGGCTGAGGAAGCAGCAGAAGCAAGACAAGCAGCAACTGCGGGAGATAAAAGAAGTCTATTTCCAATTCCTCCTACTGGAAAGTCAGGAATTATTGGCTTCTAATGCAGTTCAAGAAGCTGAGAGCTATCTGAAAGAAATTGTCCAAGGCAGCTCAGATCAAAATCTTCGTCAGAAGCGTTCAACATGCTGGACAAAATCGTGAAAAAAATTAATACTATATAAACATACAATTGATTGTAATCAATTAGAAGGGTTTAGGGAAATTATGAAAAGTTGTAAAAACAATCACAGGGACCGTTGTCATTGAGATTGAAAAAGGATGGGACTGGGTGAAGTCCATGAAGTCTTTGTTGACGAGGGGTCAATCTGACTTTTTGTCATTAAGTCAAAAGCAGTCTGAACAGCCTTTTGCCTTGCTGTCTAGCAAGAACATCCAAGGCATCGGTGACTTTGCGGTCATGGTAGAAAACAGCTCAGTCTTTCAAGAGCTGGAAGAGGCAGATCTGAAGGTCTTGAACGACAAGCAGGGTAGCGTCTTTGACGAAATTATTATCACAATTGATGGAAACAAGGTGGGAACTGTTGTTGACTATCATATTGATGAAAAAGAATGAAATTGGCTACTTGGTGGTTAATTCTGAAGATGCCAGCGAGGAAATTCAGATTCCTAAATCACGCATCTTGATGATTGGTAAAGAGTACATCATCCTCAATGATGAAAAAGACAGCTCCTCATCTTGAAGCAGATGTAGAAATGGGCCGTCTGGCTGCAGCAGATCTGCTTCATGAAACTGAAGCTGCAAAACTTGCCGAAAAAATTGAGGAAGTAGTTGCTGAAGCACCTGTATTCGAGCCAGTTGTAGATGAAAAAGTAGATGTAAAAGAAGAAGTTGCGACAGATTTGACAGAGGCCTTGGCTGCTGTAGGTCTGGGAGCTGCTTCTCCTGAGTTGGAGTTTTCTGAAGCAGTCGTAGAGACAGCAGAAGAACCAGAAGTTCAAGACTTGGTACAAGAAACAACAGCTCCAGCTGAAGAAGAGTTGAAGAAACAGATGCAGCGCTCAGTCTGGATGCTGCTCTGGAAGAAGTATTGGCAGCCCCTGCTGAGGAAGTTGAAACAACTATCAGCACAGCGCCAGTTGCTGAGGAAGACTCTGCAGCAAAGAAAGCTGTTAATGACTTTATCGATCAGCAAAAACGTCTTCTGGTAGGCAAAACACTGCAAAAAGACCTTGTTAATGCAGATGGAGGAGTTATCCTGAATGCCGGAGATACTGTTTCAGATGACATCATTGATTTTCTTCGCCGTATCGACCGTAAATTCCTTATCCGCTTAGCTGAATGCGTAGTATAAGGTTGGGATGAGATTCATGTCAAGAAGAAAAAGAAAGGTTTCATCAAAATATCAAAAACTACTTCCAGCAGCGACACTTGCTGCCTTTCTGCTGGGTAGTTTATTTTATGTCATTTTTGTCTTTAATCCAACGATTGACCTGAGTATCAACGGCCGTCCCTCTATGAAGGTACGCTCTCGGAGCGAAGCTGAGATTGAAGTTTACAGAGAATTGCCCTATAAGGCGACTTTTCAGCTATCTACGGGGCAACACTTCTCTGTAGATATGCGCTTTTTAGGACTGAGCTATTTCACAGAAGAAGAGCTCAATCGGCTGGATAATATCTCAGCCAAGACAGTCTGGGATAAGTTTACACCGTTTTTCGACACCAAGGAAAATCTACAGATTTCCATCTATCCTAACCGTCTTTTTTGGCTTAGACCTTTAAACGATGTCTTAGCTGCCCATCCTGATGTTCTCAGTCAGCTTCCAACGACCAATCGTCTGGTCATGGACGGCGAGTCTAACGTAAAGGTGGGAGACAAGTCTAATGGCTATAAGATTGACCCTGCTGCTTTTATCCAAGCATCTGAGGAGATTGCCAAGACTGGTAAATTTGATGATGTCAAGATTGAGAGCACACCTGTTGAAGCAGAAGATCAGAGTGAGCTTCTGAGTCAATATACGCACTTTATAGAGCGTAAGGAAGTACCACTGCCGACCAACGCTGCCCAAGCTCAAAACATGAAGACAGCTTTTTACAAACTGCAGAATGTTTACTTGGCTCCTGGCGAGACCAAGTCTATCTCAGAGTTACTTGGCGCTTTGAATGCGGAGTCTGGTTAGTTGCCAGTCAAGGGCAAGGATAATAAAGAAGTTTACGGCCAGGGTGCTGAGCAGATTATAGATGCCATTCAGCAGCTCGCCTTTTCACGGACCAATGTTATTTCCTATCGAGGACAGTATTTCAACATCGGAACGCCGGCTGAAGGTTTGACCGAATTGACCATTCAAAACAATACAGAAACAGATATGGTGTTTTCATTAAGTTTGGAGGAGGGGCAAGTATCCATCATTCTGGCATCTAAGTGATACTCAAGGGAAGTCGAAGTTTGACATTGTCAGCTGAGACTTTCAAAGAGCATAAAAAGGGAAAAATTATGATTGCAAGTTTAGTATTTATATTAGGTGTCGTAGTTGGGAGCTTTTTCAATGTCGTCATCTACCGTGTGCCACTGGAAAGAGCATTGCCAAAGGTCGGTCTATGTGCCCGTCCTGCAGCCATGTCTTGACTTCAGTGGAGCTGATTCCAGTTGTGTCGATTATCATGCAGGGCTTTAAATGCAAGCACTGCAAGGAGCCGATTTCACCGCGCTATCTCGTGTGGAGCTCCTGACGGGTCTGCTCTGGCTGGCCTCTTATCTGATCTTTCAAGATCAGGGGCCATGGATGGTTGTTTCAGCCTGTCTCTTGGTGTCGCTTTGTCTCATTATCGGTTATATCGATTTTGATACTCAGTACATCTCGGACTCAGTTCTGCTGGTTTTCTGGCTGGGCCGCATAGCTGTTACGTTTTTTTACCAATGAGTTCAATTGGGAACTGCTTTTTTTCGCTGCTAGTCGGCGCTGGTCTCTACTCTCTCATTTATTTTTGGGGCCCAAGGCTTATTACAAGAAAAGAGGCTTTCGGGATGGGAGACATCCTTTACTTAGCTGCCCTGAGCAGTTGGTTTAGCCCTTTGAATACGCTGATTTTTGGGATATGGTTCTTTCTTTGTAGCTGGAGCGATTCTCTTAATCGCAACCATCTTTAAGAAATTCAAATTTAAGTTGAAAGAAGAAGTCCCTTTTGGTCCTGCTATGAGCATCATGGCGGTCATCCTATATTTCTGGGGAGGAATCTAGGAAACCAAAAGCGACAATAGAAATGGATAGAAAAAATGTTTAGGAAGAAAAAAGTTATCATAGCATTAGCGACAGCTACTGTCCTTTCAGGCAGTGTGTTGCCTGTCAGCCGCCTAGCGGCAAATGAAAAGGCCAGTTTGGATCCATCTTTAGTGCAGGTGTCAGATCAGTTTCAGGCCAAGAAAACAGGAGCAGTCGTTTTTTCAGAAGATGTAACAGTGCCAAGCACAGTGTCAGCCGATTTCATTGATAGTCGTCTGGCTGGCACACCGATGGCTGGATTGGGAAAAGCTTTCAAAAAAGCAGAGAAAGATCATGGAGTTAATGCAATTTTTCTCGTAGGGCTGGCTATTCACGAATCGGATTACGGCCGCAGTCAGATTGCTCAGGCCAAGCACAACCTGTTTGGTTTCATGGCTTATGACTCCAGTCCTTTTTCCAGTGCAGGAAATTTCGCAACATTTGACGATGGTATAGATACAGTTGCCCGCTATCTTAGCGAGCACTATCTCAAGCCTGGCGGTCAGTTCTACAATGGTAAGAGCATGGCTGCTATCAATGTAAGATACGCATCTGACAAAACTTGGTCAAGCAAGATTATGATTCGTATTCGAAATTTTTTGAAAAAAGGTTAAGGTGGCTGGGACAATCATGTCTCAGCTTGCTTTATATAGAAAGAATTTCTTTTGGTGAGGCGACTGACGGGGTTTTTCTTGCTCTCTGGGCTCTAAAAATTCCTAATCATTCTCACGGAACTAGAAACAAAAAAATTGCTTCTGCTACATCTACATCGTCTTTTATGGCGAAAAGGACTTAATTAGGGGATTTATGAAAAGAAAGTTTGACGTAAGCGATGTTTTAAAGGAAGCCTGGGGACTGACTGTTGATTACTTTTTTGTATGGACAGCAGGGCTTGCTATCATTCAACTGCCGTTTTTTATTCTGGGACTGTTAATTCTATTTTTTTCTCCATTGACTTCTACATTTGTTCCAAGTATAATTCTGCTGGGATTTCTATGTTCTTTTGTGATTGCTTATATCCATAAGTTTTCCTTGACCATGGTTCGTAATCCGCAGATGGTGCGAAGAAACTTCTGGAGAGCTGTTGGCTACAGTATTTCTGATGGCTTTTTTGGACGTTTGCTTTCTATGTCTATTTACGTCTTTATATCTTTCTTGGCTATATTACTTCTTTTTGTATACTTCTATAATGCCTTGATGTCAGATGCAAATTTTCAAGAGATTATGAGAACCGGGCTTATTTGGGTTGCAAAATAACCAAGAGAAGACAGCTAGTATGCTCTTCCTGCTTTTTGATAGCACCAATGTTTAACTTGGTATTCCATTTGTTTTTACAGCTATTTTATAGTCTCTCACTTCTTCTTGTTGCCTTATATTATTCAAGATACCAACTCCTCTGATAACCTATTGCGTCCTCTGTCAGCCTTTGGCAGCTTGGGCAAGTCCTTTTCTCGTATGAATGGTCAGAGGGGGCGTTACTTACTGGTAGAGCTTGTCTTAAAGCTTATTCCTGTAGTATTGGGTCTGATAGAAATTTTGAGTTTGCTTTTTGGTGCTGGTGTGTCTAATATTGTGGGAATGATTGTTAGTATGATAAATGGCTTTTTGCTGATTTATGCTTTGGCAGCCCGCTCGGTTATGGCCGACATCCTGATGTCTTATGATCGGGAAATAGTTAATTTTGGAGATTAATATTTATGAAAAAATTAGAAAGGGTTTTAGGATTTAGGATAATGAACGATGAATGATGTAAAAAGTAACAAGGGTTTTTCAGAGAAGCTTGGATTTTTGTTACAGAATATTATTTTTGTCTGGCTGAAAGGCCTTTTTGCTGGTCGGAATCCCGCTTGCAGTGCTGGGCTGGTTTCTTTTTCCGCTGGTTTCGAGTTGGTCTTACCGGTCCATTTTTAGTCTTGACTTGTTTAGCTTTTATAATTGCCTTCGGTTTTGCTTACGTCAATAAATTTGCCTTGACAGTGATACGAAATCCGCAGATGGTTAAGCTCTATTTGGCTATGCGGTTTGGTACAGTATCTCAGATGGCTTGCTTACTCGCCTCTTTTATTCCTTCATTGTCAGTGCAGTCCAAGTCCTGATTCTGTACATGGGTTGGTCGGCAATCGGCATCAATCTTGGGGTGGCTAGTCTCTTTGCCTTTTATCGGAGAGCAGTAAGTCCAGAGGCCATTGTAATTTTCCAGTTTCTCTTTCCTTTCTTGTTCATGGTTTTTTACCTGCTCTTCACTTATCTGGTTGATTCGCACTTCTTTTTGCTGTCTTATATCATTCAGGATACTAGCTCCAGAGACAATCTAGCCAAGCCGCTTTCTTTTTATGGCTGTTTGAGAAAGTCAGTCCTGCTGATGAAGGAGCGCAGGGGTCGTTATGTTCTGCTCAGCTTTTTTCTAGCTTCTTTTGGTGGGCTGATTGGGCTGGGCACTCATCTCCTGATGGATCTGATAAGGCAGTATATTGGTCCCTTGCTGGGTGAACTGGATGATTTACTTGGCCTGATTCAGATGATTCCTGTCCTAGTTTTCAGTAGCTTTTACTGTGTATTTGTTCTGGTTGTTCGGACAGTTTTTGCCGATACTCTAATGGAAAATGATGCAGAAGTGGTGGATTTTGGTGATTAATTTAGGAAGTAGCAAGACCAGACAATACTTGATAGAAACAAGAGGAAGGATATGAAATCAGTAACAAGAATCTTAATAACAGCTTTGGTGCTAACTGGGATTGGCTTTATTCCTCTCCCTTATGAATTAGAGACCGTGAGGCCGGCTTTGAATGCCAAAGACTTTGTCCAAGTTCAAGGAGGAACTGATAAAGGAAAAGGTAAAATCTATGTCATGGCTGTTGGTGTTTCCAAGGCCCGAGTGTTCAGTCTCTTTTTGACTCTGCTGCCTAATTATAGGCTGGAAACAGAGTATGTCTCTGTTCCTGAAAACTATTTCGATAAGGAAAAGGGACGGGAAGAGCGAGAGAACAGCACTATGGGATCTTCCCATCTCAATGCCTTGCAGGTGGCTTATCAGGCTGCTGGTCGTACTGTTGAGATTAGACATAAAGAGATTTACGTAGGTGGTATCAGCAGTGAGACGCCTCTGTCAAAGGAGCTGCAGCGAGGTGATGTGATTTTAAAGATTGACAATCAGACTTACACTAGCCCATACGACATCGTTGATCAGATGGAACAGCGGCCAGTCGGCGATGTGGTATCAATTGAGTACAGTCGTAATGGTGTAATCGGTTTGGCTAGCGGTCCTGTGATTGTGGATGAGACAACTGGTAAGCCTGGTTTGGGAATCGAATTGGGTTCTAAAGCCAGTGTTGCCATGAATCCTCTGACGGAGTTTAAGAGCAACGGTGTAGCAGGTCCTTCTGGTGGACTCATGTTCAGTCTGGAGCTTTACAACCAGCTCGTGTCTGAAGACATTACTAAAGGAAAAACTATTGCTGGTACTGGAACGATTGACCACAAGGGAAATGTTGGCCGGATTGGCGGGATAGAGATGAAGGTCATGGCTGCTGATAAGGCAGGCGCGGAGATTTTCTTTGTTCCTGATGACACCATTGACGCTGATATTGCCCAGTACAATCCTAAGCTGCGCTCTAACTACCATGAGGCACTTCGTGCTTCTATCAAAATCAAGAGTAAAATGAAAATCGTCCCTGTCAAAACCTTCAACGAAGCTTTGAACTACCTCAGAGAGATGGAATAAGGGACTTTGCTATTCTTGAATAATCAATAAAAACATAGGACCTTGCTGGTTATTTATCTGGCAAGGGCTTTTATTATAGAATTTTTTCAAATAATTGCCACCTTAGCACATAAATACTTGATTTATAAATCGCTGTGTGATATATTTATAACATAAAAAGTGTTAAATATTTCTAACATCAGGAAAGGAGTCTATCATGAAAAAAAGTCAAAAAACGGGTGGCCTCATTGCGATGATTGCCGCAGCTCTCTTTATTGATTTTACTGTTTTATTTGGTTCTAATCTTAGTTGGGGACCCAAGTTGCTTATTGTTGGTATTTCAGCATTAGGTCAGATTGTAGCTATTTGGGGTTGGCTGCACATGAAACCTTGGCCACCTAAGAGTCAGAAAGGTAAGGAAAAGACTATTTTTGACTTGTCTGCTAAGCTTTACACGATGCTTTTGTTTGCAGCAACCATTTTTTATACAGTAGGAATTTGGGTTGCGACCCCAAACGTAAGATCTGGCATTAAAGAATGGATTTTGGGAGTTGGCCTCGTTATTGAAGCAATTGTATTTGGTTTTTTCTCTTTGAAAAATGTCAAGGAAACTCCAGACGAACGTTTCTATGCTAATCTAGCTAAGGCAGCTAGCTTGATGTTTGTTTTTATACTAGGCGCACTGATAATCCTAGCAGTTATCATTGGGTACATGGGGTCTCTCACTCTTTACATGGGCCAGATCTTTATTAGCATAGCTGCCTTGATTTGCATCTTTGCAGTTGTCTATCTTATCTTAGAACGGAGAGGATAACCATGGCCAAAGAAAGCAAGATTATCACTAATCTCAAATCCGTTCGCGAATCAATGGGCATGACCCAGCAGGAGCTAGCCGACCGCATCGGCATGAGGCGCGAGACAATTCTGCACTTGGAAAATAACCGCTACAATCCTTCTCTGGAAATGGCTCTCAAAATTGCTCAAGTTTTTAATTTGAAAGTAGAAGACGTCTTTGAACTCAGACAGAAAGAGGAGGCATAATTTTTTTCGAGATCTAGTATTGAGTTTGTTGTTCAGTTAGGGCTTGAAACAAAAAGAAAAAATCCTTTGAAATGTTGATTTCAAAGGATTTTTGTTATATAAATTACTTAACTTCTGTAAACACAACGTGCTTGCGAAGTTTTTGGTGAGTATTTCTTCAATTGAAGACGGTCTGGTGTGTTGCGTTTGTTTTTAGAAGTAAGGTACAAGCGTTCACCAGATTCTTTGTGTTCAAGTGTAATATTTACGCGCATGGTATCTCCCTTCTATTATTCAGCTGATGCAGCTTTAGCGATTTTACGTCCTTTGTAGTATCCTTTAAGTGATACGCGGTGAGAACGTGAGTAATCTCCAGTAGTTTCGTCAAAGTTTACAGATGGAGCTGTTACTTTGTAGTGTGTACGACGTTTGTTTTTCTTCGCTTTTGAAGTGCGACGTGCAGGTACTGCCATTGTTTGTTTCTCCTTTTAGTTTGTGAATTCGATTCAATTTGATGATTTTCATCAACTTTAACAGTATAACAAAAACTTTTTTTGTAAAAGTAAAGTTACTTGACAGATTTTTTAAAATCTTTTCTGCTTAGGTTTTTAAAAAGAAACCGGTTTTTTTCCGTATGCTATAATAAGAACAAAGGAGGCAGACTATGAAAGCAGCATTAAAAATTACTTAGTCTATTCTGGCTGGGAATCATGTGTATTGTTTTAATCTTTTGGGGAGTGAAAAGTTTTCGTGATTATCAAATTATGAAAGATGTAGAAAATCATTTGACTGCGGATTTCAAAAGCATGGGATACAAGGGGAAAGTGACGGTAAAAAACTACGATAGGCCTGCCGGCTATGGGGAGACCATGGACTTTAGCTATGAAGAAAAGATTGATGGGAGACTTTTGACCTTCTCAGATAGCGTGGATTATGATCCGACAACCAAGCAATACGAAGCTTCAAGATTAAGTCCCGTACCTGAGGAAACTGAGACAGGCTTAGATGATAGCATTCAGTTGGAAGCCATGTGGCAGCAGCCTTATGTTCAGAAGCAGTTTAAGAAAATGAAGTCGGTCTTCAAGAAGCTAGAAGATGAGGAGCTTACTTTAAAAGAAATTTCAGGTGAAACAATGGAAGTGCTTCATCAGGATGACAATCAAATAACCTCAGAAATGCTGGATGCTGGGCAAGCAGGGCTAGTTCAGGATTTCCAAAAGAACAGGCAGAAAGGTCTGCCTCTCAATGGTTATTATAATGTTGATGTCGAGTCTTATCTGCAAAAACATACTCTGCAGCTTCGAGTGAACTATGAGCTATTAGTTGATGATTTGTATGATGATGAGAAAGCTAGAGACAAGTACCCCGGAGTCTTTTTTCAAAAGCTTAAAAAGTTAGACTACAGTCAATTTTGGGATGGTTATTACATAGTAGGCTATGATTTGAGAGAGAGTTCTGGTAGCGGTATAGGCGGGAATTCTGAGGTGATTGTGTTGGATATTCGTGGAGGTAAATTAGTTCGCACTTTTTAGAGTTTTACTATATTTTTAAGGAGAACTTGATTATTTCAGGGATTAAGCTGATAGGTTTTAATTGCTTAGGGTTTTTGAGGAAAAATTCATTTTTGAAAAAATTCTGAAAATTTAAAAATTTTCCTCTGTAAAATACAGCCTAAGTGTGGTATAATAAAGCACAAAGATTACTGCAATGAAAGGGAAAGCTATGACAGATAAGGATATTCGTCACAGAAGTAAGATTTATGACAGTATGGTTAAATCTCCTAACCGTGCCATGCTTCGCGCGACGGGGATGACTGATAAAGATTTTGAAACGCCTATTGTTGGGGTGATTTCTACTTGGGCGGAAAATACACCCTGTAACATCCATTTGCATGACTTGGGCAAGCTAGCCAAGGAAGGTATCAAAGCAGAGGGCGCTTGGCCTGTTCAGTACGGGACTATTACGGTTGCGGACGGGATTGCCATGGGAACGCCAGGCATGCGCTTCTCTCTGACCTCACGCGACATCATCGCAGACTCCATCGAGGCTGCCATGGGCGGGCATAATGTGGATGCCTTTGTAGCTATCGGGGGCTGTGATAAAAATATGCCGGGCTCTATGATTGCTATTGCTAACATGGATATTCCTGCTGTCTTTGCCTACGGCGGAACGATTGCGCCAGGGAATCTGGACGGCAAGGACATTGACTTGGTTTCTGTCTTTGAAGGAATCGGGAAATGGAACCATGGTGACTTGACAGCTGAGGAAGTGCGCCGCATTGAGTGTAATGCCTGTCCTGGCCCTGGTGGCTGTGGCGGTATGTACACGGCCAATACTATGGCGACGGCTATTGAAGTTCTGGGCATGAGTCTGCCAGGCTCCTCTTCTCACCCTGCTGAGTCGAAAGACAAGCAAGAGGATATCGAAGCAGCTGGCCGTGCTGTTGTAAAAATGCTGAAAATGGGGCTGAAGCCGTCTGACATCTTGACACGTGAAGCCTTTGAAGATGCAATCACGGTGACCATGGCTCTGGGTGGTTCTACAAATGCTACCCTGCACTTGCTGGCCATGGCTCATGCAGCCAATGTTGAATTGACGCTTGATGACTTTAATGTCATTCAAGAGAAGGTACCGCATTTGGCTGACTTGAAACCATCTGGTCAGTATGTTTTCCAAGACCTTTATGAGGTTGGTGGGGTGCCGGCTGTGATGAAATATCTCTTGGCAAACGGCTTCCTGCATGGAGATCGCATCACTTGTACAGGTAAGACGGTGGCAGAGAATCTAGCAGAATTTGCTGATCTGACACCAGGTCAAAAGGTCATTATGCCGCTTGAAAATCCAAAACGTGCAGACGGTCCGCTCATTATCTTGCATGGTAATCTAGCTCCAGACGGCGCTGTTGCCAAGGTTTCTGGTGTTAAAGTGCGCCGTCACGTTGGACCAGCTAAGGTCTTTGACTCGGAAGAAGCCGCTATTGATGCGGTACTGGCCGATGAAGTGGTTGATGGCGACGTGGTTGTAGTCCGTTACGTTGGACCAAAGGGTGGTCCTGGTATGCCAGAAATGCTGTCACTTTCGTCTATCATCGTAGGGAAGGGGCAAGGAGACAAGGTGGCTCTTCTAACAGATGGTCGCTTCTCAGGTGGTACTTACGGCTTGGTTGTCGGACACATTGCTCCAGAAGCTCAGGATGGTGGTCCGATTGCCTATCTTCGTACAGGTGATATGGTCACGGTTGACCAAGATACCAAGGAAATTTCCATGGCAGTCTCTGACGAAGAGCTGGCGAAACGTAAAGGCAGAAACAACCATTCCACCGCTTTATAGTCGCGGGGTACTTGGTAAATATGCTCACATGGTATCCTCTGCAGCTAAAGGTGCTGTTACTGATTTCTGGAAACCAGAAGAAACGGGCAAGAAATAGCTTATATATGATAAAAGAACCCGCTAGTTTTTCTAGCGGGTTTGATATTTTTATTTTAAATGTAGATAAACTAAGTACCTTCTTATCTGGGACTAATCCCCAAGGCAATGCGGCCGAAGCGGCTGATACGGGTGATTTTCCAAGCAGGAGACCAAGTAACTTCGACAGAGGCACTTTCAATCTCATCTATTTTTTTAAGAGAGTCCATAATGGCGATGGGCAGGCTCTCAGCACAGTCACAGGCTGTATCGGTAAAGGTCATGACAACCTTGCAGTGGCCGTTTTCGTCTAAGTTGATTTCATAAATCAGCCCTAAGTTATAGACATCCAGCTCTACATCCGGATCGTAAATACGCTCGAGCTTCTCCACCAACTTATCCTGAATTGCAGCTGCTCGATCATTGATTTTGATATCGTCTCTCATGGCTATTCCCTTCTATCTGATTTGAATTGTTTTTATTTTCTCACAATTCTGACTTTTTTTCAAGCTATTTTGGAACATGAAAACGGATTTAGTTCTTCCAAATGAAAAATCCCTTTCGGGCTCCTCAAAATGGCGGACTTATGATAGAATATAAGTACTAAAGAAGGCGGAGGTCAGAAGATGAAATTACAAAAACCTAAAGGAACTCAGGACATTCTTCCTCAGGAATCAGCCAAATGGCAGTATGTAGAAGACTTTGCCCGCAAGACATTTAGAAAATACAATTACGGCGAAATCCGCACGCCAATTTTTGAGCACTATGAAGTCATCAGCCGCTCGGTCGGGGATACGACAGACATTGTGACTAAGGAAATGTATGACTTCTATGATAAGGGCGACCGTCATATCACGCTGCGTCCAGAGGGGGACAGCGCCCGTGGTGCGTTCTTATGTAGAGAATAAACTTTTTGCTCCTGAAGTGCAAAAGCCTGTCAAAGTCTACTATATGGGCTCTATGTTCCGCTATGAGCGGCCTCAGGCTGGACGTCTGCGGGAGTTTCACCAGATTGGTGCAGAGTGTTTTGGCTCTAGCAATCCTGCTACAGATGTAGAAATGATTGCCATGGCGGCTCAATTTTTCAAGGATATTGGCATTACCAATGTCAGCTTGGAGCTTAACTCGCTGGGGAATCCTGAGAGCAGAGCTGCTTACCGTCAGGCCTTGATTGATTATCTGACCCCACTGAAGGCTAGCCTCTCAGCCGATAGCCAACGGCGCTTGGAGGAGAATCCGCTGCGCGTGCTGGATTCTAAGGAACCTGAAGACAAGGCGGCTGTAGAAGGTGCTCCGTCTATTCTGGATTATCTGGATGAGGAGAGCAGTACCTACTTTGCGGCTGTTCGCTCTATGCTGGAGACCTTACAGATTCCTTATGTCATCAATACCAACATGGTCCGTGGGCTAGACTACTATAATCACACAATTTTCGAGTTTACGACAGAGGTGGCTGGCAGTCAGCTGACCATTTGTGCTGGCGGCCGTTATGATGGGCTAGTTGCTTACTTTGGTGGCCCTGAAACGCCAGGTGTTGGCTTTGGTATGGGCTTAGAACGCCTACTTCTCGTACTTGAAAAGCAAGGAGTAGAGCTGCCGATTGAAACCGCTCTGGATGTTTATGTAGCTGTTTTAGGAACTGGTACCAATGGCAGAGCTTTGGAGTTAGTGCAGGCTCTCCGCGCACAAGGATTTGCGGCAGAGAGGGATTATCTGGATCGCAAGCTCAAGACTCAGTTTAAGTCGGCTGATAGCTTTAAAGCCAAAACTCTTATCACTTTGGGCGAAAGCGAAGTGGAGAGCGGTAAGGTGACTGTTAAGAACAATCATAATCGTGAGGAGATTACTGTTAGCCTAGACCAAATCCAAGAAAACTATCAGCTTATTTTTGAGAAATTTGGGTTTTAAAGGTTTGAACCTAACAGTCAGAAACGCTATAGTATCAGAGGCTTGAATGAACTTAGTTGACAACATGTCAATATATTTTCTGAAAAAAATATCTTTAAAAACTTGAAACATAAAGTGATTATTGATATAATGTACCCGTTATATAAATTTGCTAAAGGAGAAACAACTATGGCACAAATTAAATTGACTCCAGAAGAACTTCGTACATCTGCAAACAGATACACTGAAGGTTCTGAAAATGTAACTCAAGTTTTGACTACATTGACTAATGAACAAGCAATTATTGCTGATAACTGGGATGGTTCTGCATTTGATAGCTTTGAAGCACAATTCAACGAATTGTCTCCAAAAAAATCAAAAGAATTTGCACAATTGCTCCAAGATATCAATGCACAGTTGGTTAAAGTTGCTGACATCGTTGAGCAAACTGACCAAGATATCGCTGCACAAATTCACTAATTTTTGTTATAACGGCTTTTAGGAAGGCAAGAGCCTTCCTATTTTTGTAAAGATTTAAAAATGAAAAAAGCAGTTTCTTTCATATTTGATAAGAAAATCACTGCAATGTAAAAGGCAAGCTCTGACAATCTGAATCAACATCTGAATTAGACTGTTAGAGCTGTTTGTGTCTTTCTGTGCGCTTTTTATGTAACAGTAAACTAAAAAAATTTAAAAAAAGAAAAAGAAATTTGCATCCATGGGAAATAAAAATTACTTAAGTATATAGGAAACGTTGTTTTAGTCATCGCCTTGCTGGCTGCAGTAGTGACGCTGAATGTCGCAGTGCAGAAGAATACAAGCAGCGCTAGAGACAGCAAAATCAAAACAGATCAAAAGACTAAACTGAATGTTGCGGTCGTCAATGAAGACCGGGCTGTTAAGGTTGACAAGAAAGAGTATAATCTTGGAGCTAGCTATGTCAAAAATCTAGAACGGGATGACTCTCAAAACTGGTACATCGTGACGCGTGGAGCTGCAGATGCTGGCCTGGAAAATGGGAAATACCAACTGGTCGTGACGATTCCAAGTGACTTTTCAGAGAAAGTGCTAGATGTCAATGCTATCAGTGCAGATCGGACAATCGTTACTTATAAAGTTAACGCTGCAGGAAATCAGCAGATTGAAAATGAGGCCAACAGTCTGGCTAAGGATATTATCGCAGATCTGAATAGCCAGTTGGTTGATATGTATATGGCAAGCATCTTGAGCAATCTATATACAGCTCAGCAAAATGTGCAGGCTAGTTCAGAGGTGCAAGTTACCAATATTGGCAATTATCGAACCAACTTGTTGGAGTCTGCCATTGGCTCTAAGAATATCTTCCCAACATTAGTCAGTATGTCTGCTTCATCTGTTGAAGCCAATAACTCTCTGAAGACGACTCTGGAAACTTATGCTAAGGCTTTTGATGACTTGGATAACTCTCAGGCCACTTATGGCAAGAATTTTGATAGTCTTCTCAAACAGCGAGCGGATGACCAAGTTAACTATGCCGCATTTATGAAGCAACTGATGGAAATGGACGAAAAAGTTGTCCATGATGATACTCAAAAACTCTACGCTAAGTTAGAAGAAACACAAAAAGATTTCACTAAACAGCTTGGCTCAACAGATGATGTGAAAGATGTGGATGTTGATAATGTCAGTCAGCAATTACAGGATTTGGAAACTGCTTTGGAAACTGAACGTGGTCAATTAGATGTCCATAAACAGCAGATTAAGGACTTTGTTGATAATAAATTAAGAACTTACTATGGTGTTGAAGAAGGCAAGCCTATTACTCTTAGCGCAGTGTTAGGAGATGCCATAACAAGCTACGATGCTTCTTTGAAGGCACAAATAGCTGAAGCAGTAAAAGCTTTGCCAGCTTCTCAACCAACAGAGGTGAAATTCGGATTGCCTGTTCCTGCTCTTGATTATTCAACCATTTCGCAATTTGGAACACCACAAGGAAATGGAAGTGCTGAGTTAGACAATCTGGCAGCAGCTGCAGAGAAAGCGGCTAGCTCTACAGCCAGCCCAGTTAATAGCCAGGTTGGAAAGGCTACTTTGTCAGTCACTCCACCAACAGGTGTAACAATTAGAACTATTACATACAATGGCGAAACAGTAACAAATGGGCAAGAAATTAATTTGGCTGAAGGCGCTAATTTTAATGTGCAGTTCAATGTGGCTAATGAGGCTGCAGCCACTTCAGTTGACAGCTCAATTGATATTTCTCTGAATGGTATTAAGGTTGCAAGTGCGCCAGTGAATGTAGAGGATGCACAAAAAGCGGCAGCGGCATATGGAGCTAAAGTACAAGAGATTTCTTCTGCCTACCAACACGTTATGTCTTTAATCCAAGCTTATAATTCTTTTGATGAGTTAAAAAATAAAGATATGTCTGAATCTTTATCTACCCTTTTGATAAATGCTATTAATTCGAATCTAGATAGTTATCAAAATAGCTTGTCTAAAAGTAACGATGGTAAGAGTCAAGGGGTTAAAGAAACCTTAGATGAAACGATTAGTAACTTGAAAAACAAGATTGAAGACGTCAAAGGAACGAACGCTAAACTCGCAGAAGAGATTGGAGAACAGCTCAAACTTTATGAAAATCTACAAACTAGAATGTCAGATATTTCAAAAGCTCAGGCTTCTTCTACAGATGCATTGGCTAAAACAGACACCGATTTGTCATCTCTGAATTCAGAATTCTCATCCTTGTTGTCTTCGACTTCTGGTGTTAAGTCCTCTTCACAGACCAATGTGCAGGCAGCTGATAGTGTCAACCAGATCTTCAGCAGTTTCAATCGTGAGCTGGAAAATGCGCAAGGAACGACAGAGAAACTGTCTGCGAATGCTGAAAGCTTGATGGGGCAATTCAATAAGGAATTGGAAGATAATGGCAACTTTGTGGAGTCCTTTGTCAAGGTTCTTAATAATGCCTATGAGAACGGGGTTCCTAATGAAGTGTTACTGGACTTCCTGTCTAATCCAGTTGCTCAGTCTTCTTCATCTGTCAAAGCGACTGTCAATGTTTACCGTCCATTTACTTGGATTCTCTTGTTGGAGGTTGTTAGTCTCTTTACGGCCTATCTCTTTGCAACGCAAAATATTGTGCGCAAGGTTAAAGACCGCTTTAAGCTTAATAAACTACAAGATACAGATATTATGACTGTGGGCATTCTAGGCTTCCTGTCTCTGACGATTGGTCTGGTCATTGGGATTGTCTCCAGCATGCAGCTTCATATCGGCAAGGAATATGTTCCATCTTGGGTCTTGTTGATTGTGGTTGCTAGTTTTGTCTTGATTCAGGGGCAATATTTGTTCCTCAAGCATCTGCGCGTGATGGGCATGGGCTAGCTTTCTTCATGATTATCAGCTTTGTCTACCTATCTAATGCTATTGGTACGACAGCTAGTCTGACTGGCTTCCCAGCCTTTATCAAGAGCTTGAATGCCTTGTCTGTGCTAGAAGGCATGCTGTCAGGTTACTTTGACGGCAAGACCGCTGGCTTCTTTGCCATCTTTGGCCTGATTGTCTTGTTGGCTCTGCTGGTTGCAGCTAATATCTTTATCAAGACTAGAACATTAAAATCTGAGGAAGTTTAAAAGAGTATGAAAAAGAATTCTGTTTTTATTCCTACTTCTAAGTTCGTTTGCGGTGACGGCTGTTGCCGCAGATGAGCTTAAGGATAATCGTCTGCAGATAGATAATTCGCGGATTGAAAAAAAGAGCAAGAACTGAACTTTGGTGCACAATCGGAAGGCACCAAGTCTCTTTTTCGTTGCTGAAAATCAGGAAAAAAATTCAGGAAATGAAGCAGTATCAAAATAAACAGTTGGCCACAGAAGCGGGACAACTGTTTTCTGCTATCAGAGGGCCGACGGATATTTACCATTCCAAGGAGCTTTTTCAGCCGGGAACGGAAAAAAATTGTCCAAGTTGCAGACGAGTTTGAAAAGTGATGAAGAAAGCAGCTGGGATGATTTTTCTGCCAGGGAGTAGTCTACTTTTGTAGCAGCCATACTCTTGGTCAGTATGACTGTCTTTGTCAGCTATCGTATCAGTAAGGGAGAAGTATAAAATGGAAGGACATATCAATATCACCCTCCGTTTGCGGGATAAGGACGTGGATATTCGCATTCCTAAGCGGATTGAGGTCCGTCGCTTCATTCGGGAGATTGATCAGATTTTTCAATATCGAAGGAAAGCGCCATAAGTATCAGCTGCGGATTATTAACAAGGGGTTGATACTGGATGAGGGCAAGGTTTTGGCTGATTATCCAGTCACAACAGGAGATTTAGTAGAGATTGAGGAGATTTAAGGTGACTGAGGAAAAAAATTTGTATTTGCTGAACAAGAGTTTATCTATGAAAAAAATGACAAGAATTGGAGCTTAACGCTTAAGCGTTCGGATGTGGCAACGCAGGATTTGCGGGAGCTCTTGCTTTTGGACCTGCACCATCCACTTTTCTTGGAGCAAGAGACTAAGGCTGACCATGATAGTGTCTACTTTCACCTATCAGATTGAGCCTTTGGGGCTGTCCAAGGAAGAGATTGAAAAAGCGCACGATTTCTGAGCGGATTCGTCTGGCTCTCAATGTGTTTGCTTTGGAAGCAGCACTGGAATTGCCGGTTACTTTTTTGCTGCATCCTAGCAATCTATTTATTACCAAGGATGCACAGGCGAAGATTGCCTATCGCGGTGTTCCCGGCATCATGACACCTCAGGCTATTTCTCGGGAGGACTTTTTGCGTCAGGCTAAGTGCTTTGCGGTGACGCTCTTTGCAGATCTGGACTTTATGGAGCTTTACAAGGGCTCGCTAGAGCTAGAAACTCTGCCAGATTTCCTAGTGGAACTGCGTGAGGCTGACAGTCTGGAAGATGCGGTTGCTGTTTTGGAGAAATCCTATCAGGAAAAGGCTGCAGAAGAAGCAGAGAAGCAGACACTGGTCTCCAAGCGCCAGCATAAGATTTACAAACTGGCGACCATCTGGCTGACAGCAGCTGTTGTGATTTTGACCATTCCTTTGATTTACCTGATTTTCATACAGAATCCTTTCAAGGAAAAGCTGTTACAGGCGGATACTGCCTTTATCAAAGTGGACTACAGCAAGGTCATCGATGAGCTGGAGGGAATCTCTCCTAAGAGTCTGCCGAATACACAAAAATATGAACTAGCCTACTCTTATATCCAGGGCTTGGAATTTTTCTGATGATCAGCGTAAGGTCATCCTGAACAATGTCACACTAAAATCAGATGATTTGTATCTCAATTACTGGATTCAAGTTGGACGTAATGATTTTGAAGATGCTTTAGACACAGCCAAACGGATTAATGACTCAGATCTGATCATCTATGCCTTGACGCAGGAGATGAAAAAAAGGTGCGTGAGGACGATAGTTTGTCTGGTAAGGATCGGGAGACTAAGCTTGAGTCCTTGGAAGGCGAGTATAAGAAATACTGGGATAGCCGCAAGGAACTTCTGACTGGTGATTCTAGCTCAAGCGCTTCTAGCGAGGAGGCTTCTTCAGGAGCAAGCTCTTCCTCCAGCAGTGAAGCGTCATCTAGCAGTAGCGCGAAGGAGTAAGTATGAGCAAGACAATCATCATCTATACAGACCATCTGCGCTATGAGCTGCAGCTGACAGAGGACAAAAAAGTTCTCCTAGCTGCGAGTGAGAAGGCTCAGCTTTACCTGCCCCATCAGGAAACTCCTATCCAGCTTCAGCTAGCTGAGGGACAAGTCTTTTATCAGATGGGGGAAGATACGGGTGTCGTAACTGACGGTATGGCCTTGGATAATCTGACCTTGTATCAATCTGATTCAGAACCGGCTGTTTATGACCTACTGGATAGAAAAGAGTTACTCATCAGCGACCAGAAGGGAGCACCTATCAGTCTGGAAGCGCCTTTGGAGTTGCTCTTGAAGCGAACGAATGATTCTTGGCTTTTGACCAAGATGCGAGGACAAGTCTACCTCAATCACGTTGAGTGGACGGGAGACCAAATCCAGCTGGAAGCCGGCGACGAGCTAAGCTTGGAGGGTATCTGCCTCAAGGTCTATCCAGAAGAAATCTGGGTGACTGGTTCGGCTAAGGTCAGCTCTAACCTGACCTTGCGGGGCGCTTCTCGCCACGGTTTTTATCCTGACTATCCAGACTATCACCGCTCGCCGCGGATTATTTATCGGAGCTCAGAGGACAAGATCCAGATTGCTCCGCCAAGTAAGGAACCTCAAAAGCCCAATGATGAGCTCTTGAGACTGATTGTGCCGCCGCTCCTTATGGTTGGGGTGACTGTATTGATTACACTAGTTCAGCCGCGGGGGATTTATATCCTCGTTACGGTGACGATGTCGATTGCCAGTGCTATCTTTTCGGTTCGCGGTTTCTTCAAAAACCGCAAGAAGTTCAAGGAAGACAAGAAAGAGCGCATCGATCTTTATCACCTCTATCTGAAAAGACAAGGCTATTGAGCTGAAACAAGCTGGAACGTGAGCAGCGTGATGGCATGCTCTACCATTTCCCAAACATTAACGAATTAACGGGTCTGGTGACAGACTACAGCCACCGCATCTACGAGAAGACACCGCTGCACTTTGACTTTCTTTACTATCGCTTGGGACTTGGCCAGGTGCCAACCTCTTATAAGTTGACCTACGGTCAAGAGGAGCGGAGCGGAAAGAAAGATGCGCTGGAAGAGGAGGGCTATGCTCTCTACACTCGGCATAAGAAAATTCCCGACCTTCCTATCGTAGCTAATCTTAGCCATGGACCGGTCGGCTATATCGGTCCGCGCAATCTGGTCCTAGAACAGCTCCAGCTCTTGGTCATGCAGTTGGCGGTCTTTCACTCCTACCACGATGTGCAGGTGATTACCATCATGCCAGAGGAGGAGCGCGATCAGTGGGATTGGCTGCGCTGGCTGCCGCATGCGACTCTGCAAGAGCTGAACGTCCGTGGCTTTGTCTATAACCAACGGACGCACGATCAGGTCCTAAACAGTCTCAACCAAATCCTGAAACTGCGCAAGGCGCAGAAGGAAGAAGCGACTCGGCAGGAGACGACACTCTACAGCCCTCACTATGTGGTATTGGTCACAGATGAAAAGCTGATTCTTGACCATATCATCATGGAGTTCTTTACAGAGGATCCGACTGACCTGGGCTGCTCACTCATCTTCGTGCAGGATGTGATGAGCTCGCTGTCTGAGAATATCAAGACGGTTGTCAATATCAAGGACCGCAACACTGGTCAGCTGGTCATGGAAGAAGGAATCCTTAGAGAGATTGACTTCCGCTTGGATCATTTCCCAGAAGGCTATGACAAGGAGCGAATTGCTCGGACCTTGGCGCCGCTCAATCACCTGCAGAATCTCAAAAGCTCGATCCCTGATACCGTGACCTTTATGGAGATGTATGGGGCAGAGACCTTCTCGGACCTGCAAGTCTTGCAAAAGTGGCAACAGAATGCGCCGTATAAGAGCTTGGCGGTGCCTATCGGCCTGCGGGGGGAAGAAGACTTGGTCTACCTCAACCTGCATGAAAAGGCTCACGGGCCGCACGGGCTGATTGCCGGGACAACCGGTTCCGGTAAGTCAGAGACCATCCAGTCCTATATCCTGAGTCTGGCCGTCAACTTCCACCCGCACGATGTGGCCTTTCTGCTCATCGACTACAAGGGTGGGGGAATGGCCAACCTCTTCAAGAACCTGCCTCATCTCTTGGGAACCATCACCAACTTGGACGGGGCCCAATCCATGCGGGCGCTGGCTTCCATCAATGCGGAGATTCACCGTCGGGAGCGACTCTTCAGAGAGTTTGAAGTCAATCATATCAACCAATATCAAAAGAAATTTAAAAACGGGGAAGCAACCGAACCCCTGCCCCATCTCTTCCTCATCTCGGATGAGTTCGCAGAGCTCAAGGTCAACCAGCCTGACTTTATCAAGGAGCTGGTATCCATCGCTCGGGTCGGACGTTCCCTTGGGGTCCACTTGATCCTGGCTACTCAGAAGCCCTCTGGGGTGGTGGATGACCAGATCTGGTCCAACTCCCGCTTTAAGCTGGCGCTCAAGGTGGCAGACCGGACGGACTCGATGGAAATGCTTAAGACGCCAGATGCGGCAGAGATCACCCAGACAGGCCGGGCCTATCTGCAGGTCGGCAATAATGAAGTCTATGAGCTCTTCCAGTCAGCCTGGTCAGGGGCAGACTACCAGCCGGATAAGGACGAGATGGGTATCGAAGACCATACCATCTATTTAATCAACGACTAGGCCAATATGAGGTGCTCAATCAAGACCTGTCAGGTCTTGACCTAGCAGAAGATATCAAGGAAGTACCGACAGAGCTGGAGGCTATTGTCAGTCAGATCCAACTACTGACAGAGAGCCAGCAGATCCCACCGGTACCACAGCCATGGCTGCCACCGCTTAAAGAGCGGATGACCCTGCAGGAGCTGGAACCGATCCAGCCGCAGGAAGCTTGGGAACAAAAGAAGCCTGTCTCCGTCCTTCTGGGAATGGCGGATATCCCGCAGGCGCAGAAGCAAGAGCCTGTCTCTGTCAACTTGTCCAAGGATGGGCATATCCTGCTCTACGGAAGTCCTGGTACGGGGAAGACAACCTTCCTGCAAAGTGCGGCCATGGACTTGGCTCGCAAGTTCAGTCCCAAAGATGTCACCCTCTACCTGATGGACTTCGGAACCAATGGTCTGGCACCGCTGGGGCAATTACCGCAGGTAGCCGATACCTTGCTTTTGGATCAGACGGAGAAGATTGCCAAGTTTGTACGCATCATGGAGCGGGAGCTCAACCGGCGTAAGAAGCTCTTGTCGGACTACGGTGTTGGTACCTTGGAGCTCTACCGTCAGGCTAGCGGTCAGCAAGAGCCGGCCATCGTCATCCTGCTGGACAGTTATGAGTCCATGAAGGAAGAGGCCTATGAAGCGGAGCTCTTCAGGCTCTTGGTGCGGATCTCCCGTGAAGGTCTCAGCATCGGTGTTCACCTCTTGGTGACAGCGGGCCGTCAGTCCAACCTTCGGGCGCAGTTTTATGCCAACTTCAAGCACCAGCTGAGTCTGCCACAGAATGATGTGGGAGAAGTTCGCTCGATTGTGGGCTCTACCCCTCTTGCGGCGACCATGGAAGACATCAAGGGTCGGGCGCTCATGAAGCGTGACGAGGTTGATGTTATCCAACTGGCTCTGCCAGTAGCGGGTGCTAATGATGCGCAAGTCCTCAACAACCTGCGTCAAGAAGTCGCTTCTCTCCAAGAAGCTTGGACCGGACAACGCCCAAGTGCTATTCCGATGGTACCAGAGGAGTTGACAGAGGCGGACTTCTATAGCCGGGCTAGTGTCCAAGCAGCTTACGAAAAGGGTCTCGTACCACTGGGACTGGACATGGAGACGGTTGAACCAATTACTTGGAACCTATCTAAGGGCAATCTTCTCTACTTAACGGATAAAGAAGAGCAGATGAGCGCTTTGACTGAGCAGATTGCACGAGGCAAGCAGAAGGTGATTGTGCTAGCGCCGAAGTATCATCCCATTCCAGATCTGGAGGGCGTCCTGCTAGTTAGCAGCGAGGAGGATCAAATGGATATGATTCAAGCAGTAAAATCAAAAGTTACAGAGCGACTTGAAGCAGGCTCCAGAGAACATGTTGTGACAATTATTGTTTATAATCTATCCGAACTGGTTCAGACTTTAACGATTGATATGCAAGAACAACTTGAGTTTATTCTCGAAAAAGGATTAAAAGCTGGTTATGCATCAATAATCATGAGCCCTGCAAACCTCAGTCGTAATATTGACCCAGTATCTAGGATAGCGAAAAATTATAAACAGGCCTTACTTGCTATGAGAGTAAGTGACCAAAGTATCTTGACAGTTACTAATAGGATTGTTCGTGAGCCACAGTTGGAAGAGCAAGAACATTATTACATTGCAGATAATCAAGCAAATAAAGTAAAAGTTATCATGCAGTAAAAGAGAAAAGGAGAAAAAATGGGAACAGCAGCCATCGTTACAGGTGCAGCATCAATCGCAGGTTTACAAGCCGCTGTTGCACAGAATAATGCCAAGAAAGCGGAATTGGAAGCATTGTTGTCTTCCTTGAGAGTGTTTGATGCGACGATAGAATATGTTTTGAAAAATCATAGTCATATCAAATGGACTTACTTTTTAGCAGGTACCAAATATGCTCAAGAGACTCAGGCAGAGCAGGATGCAGTAAAAAATGAGCAGCGGAATCTAATGACACATGTTGATAATGCATGCGACGCTGTAGAAGCCGAGATAAAAAATGTTGAAGCTCGGATTTCAAGCTTAAACGCTTCTATTAAAGTGCTAGAAGCAAGTAAGAAAAAGAGATAAAGGGGCGGTAAAATGTCAGAAGTTATTAAGATTCATAATTTACCTGGATTGGCGAACTATGGGAAAGCATTGAATGATTATGGTAATAATATTGAAGCTGCGGCAAAGGAAACGGAGCGGCAATTTTTGACCAAAACAGACGATTCTGTTTCAGATGCTGTCCTTGCCTTTTTTGAAATACTAAATAGTCTACAATCGCAAGTATTTCACCAAGCACCGGCAGCGATAAAACAATATGGAAGTTATGTACAGTTTTTTGAAAATACGGTCGCTGGACAAGGATTTGATATAAAAGCTTGGACTTGGGGCGATGGGAAGGATACCGTTGTTCAAAAGCTAAAAGTGGAACAGGTGGATAAAATCAAAGAAGTGATGGATGGGTTGCAGCCCCTGTTAGACAGTGCAACAGAAAAAGCCTCTTTTCCAGCAGTGAATCTCGCTGCTCGTCACTTGGGAACTGCTCAGTCCAATTTTGACTCTCTAGCAGAAAACAGAACAGGGACGCATGTAGGCATTGAGGCAGCTCATGATTTGTTTAGCTCAAACTTGTCAGAGGTAATTGCAAGCTTAGATGCTCTGACGACTGTCATTACTCATGCTAAAGCAGCAGTATTAGTTCCGCCAACAACAATATTTAGAGCTATTCAGCAGCAGCTTCTAACTAGGGAAACAATAGGATACATTAATGCTATCGAAAATGAAACAGACGCTAAAGCTCTTCAATCTGTTTTGGAAAAAAAACCGGAAGATCTAATTAAGTTAGAGATTGACAACATCTCAGAAGGAACTTACGGTTCTATCTCTGGAATTATGGAAATATTTGTGAAACGACAGGATGCTGCTACTTTAAATGCATTTCTTAATTCTTTAGGACATGCAGAACTTGATAAAGTACAAAGCTTAACTAATCATCTTCGCATTGCAGAAGACAATCGCAGCAAGATTGTTGCGGGACAAATGAAAAACTGCATAAGAATAACCCATCTAATCTTAATTCTGATGAGATGAGAAATTTAGATGATCGTTTACAACAAATTAATCGATTTAATGGTTTGTTAGCTTCTATTCAAGAATTAGGAATTGGTAAAAACAAAGAGGTTATATTGGCACCAGGAGGGAAAGGTGCTAATGGTAAAGAAGTCAAACTCTATCGATATCACCAACGACTTTTAGAATTGGAATTTTTCCAGGGGGATATCCAACTAACACGTACAACCAACTCATTTGATTCTGGTGAGGAACATATGAAAAAAAACGAGCGTGACAACCTCTTTAAATTAGTGAGTGATACAGATGTCAAAACGATAGCAGGGACCCCTGGGTTTTATAAAGATATAGAGGAGTTCACTTCTCATACAGATAATGGTCGCTTTGGAAATGCAGGAGCTGATTATGCAGACAGTTTGGTTGAATTAGAAAAAGAGAGAAAAAAAGCAGATGAAGAATTTGTAGCCAATTTAGCTAATATTACTATGGATACAAGCCTCGCTATATTTGCGCCTGAAGTTTACCTAATGAGCCAAACAGCTAGAAAGATTATGGAGTTTGATATAAACAGTAATATTAATGATGCTTATGATTTTTATAAAAGCCATGATGGTTCTGACCCTGATAGTTTCAAAGAAAAAGCTAAAAAAACGAGTCTTCAGGGTCTAACAGATTCAATCCAAGAGGTTGCAGCATGGGCAGATAAGAAGCAGGCGATTGATGATAATGCTCAAAAATTAGGAGAAGCGTATAAGTCCGATTTGCTTAAGAGTGGTTACTGGAGTTTGTCTGGCACCCAGGCAGATGGTGAAAAATTGCATATTACAGATCGAACTAAGTACTACGATTTTAATGCTATGCTGCGTATGAACGAATTAGATCAGAATGGGCTGACTGGATTTATAAGTAGTATAGATCATGGATCGTCTGTTGCTGATAAACTGAAAGAAGCTAGAGTGAAAGTGTCTAATGAAGTTAGGGCTTATTTAGAAGGCCAACCATATAGTGGCGAACGACTTACTTTATCAGAAATGACCCCCGAGCAATTAGGTGAGGTAGCAACAGCAATAGAACAAATTGGTGGAGCAAACTCTGATGCAGCATTCCAAACTTATATGGATACGAACTTCGAATTCTCTTGGTCTGCTCAAGCTGGTAAGTAGGAGGAACGCATGAAAAATAAGACGATACTTCTATCAGGACTAGTTATCGCTCTTACTAGTATAGGAGCTTGGTTTGGTTATCAAGAATTTAATAAACATGTCTATAGTCAATACCTTGAGTATACAGGTAAAGCAAAAATTGACGATTATCAAGTTTTAGCTGACGGAAAAGGGGTGCTTGTTCATTGGGTTTCAACAACACCAGAAGAAGACAAAAAGATGCAGCATTTCAATAAGAATATTGGAGTTTTTGATAGTGCAATGATTAAAAATTTTGTTCTTATTGGAAATCAATATATAGTACGAGAAAATGTAAAATTAAAAACTAAGTCACCAAATATGTCTTTACCTCTTCCTTCTAACGAGTACTGGTCACTTACTATTTACAAAGTTGATGGAGAGAAACTAAAGGTACAAAAAGAGATTAATGTTATTGATTTGGTTCAACAGTATGATAAAAAGTTTTGTACCGACCAAAGTGAATGATATTATTTATAAAGATGGAAAAGAATATATAGAACTTACTCTTGAAAGACATAATAAATATAAAAAAATATTAGCAACTATGAAGATCAGATTCCAAGAACGGCGTATATTGATTTAGAAACTATATCAATCAAGGAGTCGGATGATACAGCAGAAAATACTAAGCTCTCTGGAGGTGTACAGTGGAATGGAGTTGCTGATATTCGAGATTATGGGATAACAAGAAGTTCATGGAAAATGCTCCTTGTCGATGGCTCTAAACTAGATAAAACAGTTAAGGAAGCAAATTCAGAGATTATTAAAAAAATAGATCAAAAAAATGGTGCACTTTATTTGATGAATGCAACAAATAATCCTGAAGAAGTCCAAAGACAAATATCAGTTTTAGAATTGTTTTTACCTAGAAATGTAAATCTCTATCAAAATACTGTAATTCCTGCTACTTTAACTATTGACGGCCAAGAACACATCGTTGACTCTAAGGAAGAGTTTGACAAATACTATGATATTGAAAAAGCTAAGAAGGCTTACCACTAAACAGAATGAGAAAGGAGAAACAATGGCAGAAAAAGAAGGCGAAAAACGTATTAGTGAAGAAAAGATTAGAGGTGTCGAAGCCTCCTTCAAGGCCTTTACGGATACTCTTCCAACAAGTACAGAAAACGGCTTAATCGAAGCTCCAGTAACAACAAACTTTCAAACTGCAACAGAAAAAGTTAAAAGTTCGATGGAATCTTTAACAGAAACAGTACAGTCTTTGGATGTTTATCTAAATAGTGTAGCGGACACATTTGTAGAGATGGATTTAGCTATTGCGACAGGGATTGAGCAAGGTTTGAATCGTGAAAGTGAGATGATTGGACCAGTGCAAGCAACTAAAACACAAGTTAAGCCCATTGGGAAGGATAATATGTATGCTAAGCCGCCGATGGATGTCAGTGTTGGAAACGAAGCGACTACCAAATCAAGTAAATATGATAAAGCACTTCCTGGTGCTGACAAAAAATAAGCAGGAAAAAACGGCTCTTTGTCAACTGTAGTGGGTGATGAGAAGCTAACATTGAGAGAGGACCAAACTGGTCTTCTCTTTTTTGATGTTTAGAGTGATGAAAACACGCTTTTTCTCCTGTCTCGTTGACTTTCTTACCTTCTCCATCCTCTCTCTTATGGTATAATGGAACAAGGACATTTTCCTTTTATTAATTTGAAAACTCTATATTTTTGGGGCTCGTTTCCCTGCTCTGCTATTTCCAAGCAAATAAAATGAATGACCTTGGCGCCGCTCAATCACTTGCAGAATCTCAAGAGCTCGATCCCTGATACTGTGACCTTTATGGAGATGTATGGGGCAGAGACCTTCTCGGATTTGCAAGTCTTGCAAAAGTGGCAACAGAATGCGCCGTATAAGAGCTTGGCAGTGCCTATCGGCCTGCGGGGCAAGGAAGACCTGGTCTACCTCAACCTGCATGAAAAAGCTCATGGACCGCACGGGCTGATTGCCGGGACAACCGGATCTGGGAAGTCGGAGACCATCCAGTCCTATATCCTGAGTCTGGCCGTCAACTTCCACCCGCACGATGTGGCTTTTCTCCTCATCGACTACAAGGGTGGGGGAATGGCCAATCTCTTCAAGAACCTGCCCCATCTCTTGGGAACTATTACCAACTTGGACGGGGCCCAATCCATGCGGGCGCTGGCTTCCATCAATGCGGAGATTCACCGTCGGGAGCGGCTCTTCAGAGAGTTTGAAGTCAATCATATCAACCAATATCAAAAGAAATTTAAAAACGGGGAAGCAACTGAACCCCTGCCCCATCTCTTCCTCATCTCGGATGAGTTCGCAGAGCTCAAGGTCAATCAGCCTGACTTTATCAAGGAGCTGGTATCCATCGCTCGGGTCGGACGTTCCCTTGGGGTCCACTTAATCCTGGCTACTCAGAAGCCCTCTGGGGTGGTGGATGACCAAATCTGGTCCAACTCCCGCTTTAAGCTGGCGCTCAAGGTGGCGGACCGGACGGACTCAATGGAAATGCTTAAGACGCCAGATGCGGCGGAGATCACCCAGACTGGACGGGCCTATCTGCAGTCGGCAATAATGAAGTCTATGAACTCTTCCAGTCAGCTTGGTCAGGGGCAGACTACCAGCCGGATAAGGATGAGCTGGGTATCGAAGATCATACCATCTATCTGATCAACGACCTAGGCCAATACGAAGTGCTCAATCAAGATCTGTCAGGTCTCGACTTAGCAGAAGATATCAAGGAAGTACCGACGGAATTAGAGGCTATTGTCAGTCAGATCCAACTACTGACAGAGAGCCAGCAGATCCCACCGGTACCACAGCCTTGGCTGCCGCCGCTTAAAGAGCGGATGACCCTGCAGGAGCTGGAACCTATCCAGCCGCAGGAAGCTTGGGAGCAAAAGGAACCGGTCTCCGTTCTTCTGGGAATGGCGGATATCCCGCAGGCGCAGAAGCAAGAGCCGGTCTCTGTCAATCTGTCCAAAGGATGGGCATATCCTGCTCTACGGAAGTCCTGGTACAGGGAAGACAACCTTCCTGCAGAGTGCGGCTATGGACTTGGCTCGCAAGTTCAGTCCCAAGGATGTTACGCTTTACCTGATGGACTTCGGGACCAATGGTCTAGCACCCCTGGGGCAATTACCGCAGGTGGCCGATACCCTGCTTCTCGATCAGACGGAGAAGATTGCCAAGTTTGTACGCATCATGGAGCGAGAGCTCAACCGGCGTAAGAAGCTCTTGTCCGACTACGGCGTTGGTACCTTGGAGCTCTACCGTCAGGCTAGCGGTCAGGAAGAGCCGGCCATCGTTATCCTGCTGGACAGCTATGAGTCCATGAAGGAAGAGGTCTATGAAGCGGAGCTCTTCAAGCTCTTGGTGCGGATTTCCCGTGAAGGTCTCAGCATCGGTGTTCACCTCTTGGTGACAGCGGGCCGTCAGTCCAATCTTCGGGCGCAGTTTTATGCCAACTTCAAGCATCAGCTGAGTCTGCCGCAGAATGATTTCGGAGAAGTCCGCTCTATCGTGGGCTCTACCCCACTAGCGAAAACGATGGAAGACATCAAGGGCCGAGCGCTCATGAAGCGTGACGAGGTTGATGTCATCCAGCTGGCTCTGCCAGTAGCGGGTGCCAATGATGCGCAAGTCCTTAACAACCTGCGTCAAGAAGTCGCTTCTCTCCAAGAAGCATGGACCGGACAGCGACCAAGTGCCATTCCGATGGTACCAGAGGAGCTGACAGAGGCGGACTTCTATAACTTTGTTAATATGTCTGAATGTCAGAAGAATGAGTATATTCCGATTGGTCTAGACACAGAGACCACGGAAGCTGTTCATTGGCAACCAAGAATAGGACCTTTAGTTTATATTGCTAAAGGCGAAGAGCAAATGGTAACTATGACAAACTACTTAACAAATATCAGTAGACTATTTGAAAAAGATACAATTATTTAGCACCTACTTATCATTTTCTTTCAGATTCGGAAGAAAGTGTAATGCTTTTATCTGATATTGATGAAGTGAAAGAAATGATTTTAGCACTTTCTGTGAAGATTGACGAACGCTTCCAAAATAAACGTTACGATTACGTAGCAAATATTTTGATTTACAATATGTCAGTTTTAGTTGATGAGTTAGATACTAGTAGCCAAAATGAGCTTAGCAGAATTTTGGAAAAGGGATATAAAGTTGGATATGTACCAATTGTTCTGACAGAGAGTAGTTTGTCTAAAAAATATGATTCTGCTTCGAAGCAAGTACGAAGTTTCAAACAGGCGCTCATTGGAGTAAGACTTAATGATCAGCAAGTCATTGAGGCAACAAATAGACCTCTCAGAGAATCAATGCTTGATTTACAAGTGAATTATTTTGTACAAGACAAGTGGGCGATAAAAACTAAGATGTTTATTGAATAGATTAAAAAGTGAGGAAAATAAATGGGAAAAAGCAGATAAAGCTGCAAAGTTAGCGGCATTAAAGAAGAAATTATCAGAAGCAGAACACAAGATGTCAGAACTTGAATCTGCCTTAAGTGGTTTAAATGGAGTAGATTTTGCAATAAATGAGGCTTACAATGGCGGAGATGCATCGGATTTATATGGAAATAAATATGATGAAATGTCTAATGAAGAGGAATCAACTATCCAAAAAAATATAAGAAGAAATTTGAAGAAGAAAAAAATAATATGGTTAAGGAGATAAATGCTCAAAAAAATTTAGTTTAAATTTAACAATATCAGGCTTAAACGCAGAGATATTTATTACAAACTTAATTGGATAAGTATAGATTAGAGGTGATGAAATGGTAATCGTAAAATTTGTGAGTAAATCTGGATTAAAGCAGCAAGGAGAGCGTGCCGGAACAGCAGCGAGTAAATATGAAGAAGCTATTGACGGTTCTCATAAAACATTAACTTTAAAAGCAAGTGGTTCATATGGTAAAGCATTAACAGAGTTTCAAAATAAATTGAATGAGATTTCTGATAAGGTATTCATTAAGTTTCCAACTGCTATTCGATTATATGGCAATTTCATTGATAGCTATGTATCTGAGATAGAAGGGATTGGTTTTACAAGTGACACATTGAGAACACAAAAAACTCCAATTAACCATGTAAAAAAGTGGTTAGAAAAAGATACTTATTCTAGTTTCAGTGAATTAAAGACTAGTCTGGAAGCTAAATTAAAGGATGGACAAGAGGCTCTAAAACTCAATCCAGATAGTAAAGATGTTGACTATGGTGACTTATCCAAAATTTTGACTTCTGTTGAGGACGAACTACGAACATTAGCCAAGAATAGAGAAACTGTCCACTCTAAGTTAGAGGATGCTTTATCCACCTTTAAATCAAATCTATCAGGACTGCAAAAAAGTTTTGCTGATGTAAATATAGCACTTAAAAATGCTAGGCATTTGAGTGGAATCAAAGCAAGTGAGTATGCGGAATTAATAAAAGAAAAAAATATTTAAACGAGACTAATATGACCGAGATTAATTCCATTCAGGCGAAAGGCGATGCTGAAGTCCTAAAAATCTTGTTGAGAGAAAAATCTACAGCCCCTAATATATTTTTCAAACAGTTGGGGGAAGCAGATACTCGTGAGGTAAGCCCTGTTATGGCTGATAAGATTTATAGTAAAATTCATCACGAAACATTAAATGCAATGGAAACAGGTGATACAAAATATTTAAACATTTTTTTACAACTGCTATTTCGCAACAAGATTATGAACGGGCTCGAGTTATTCTGAAAAAAATGACTTACGCAGCTGATAGATATGGTGAATTATTGTCAAACAAAGCAAGAGAACTCAACCCTCAACTAAAAAGGAAAAAGACGGCAAAGCTTATAAAAAAAGAGTTAGATGAAAACACTCCTTATTTACAATTATTAGGTGAAGAATTGAAAGCGACAGGCCACCTTTCATCTTTATTTGAAGCAATGTATATCAATCATATTGGTCAAAAACGACAAACTGCAAGTAACCTAGCTAGACCAAATATAGAATCTAAAACAATTAATGAGAAGAGTCTGAAATTTATAAAGGACTCTAAAGGAAATGTTCAATTGAGTTTCGACGTCTCTTTTGAGAAAAATAATAAAAAGCAAGGCGATCCTACTAGCATTGTAGCAACTCGTTATGAAGGAGTTCAGGCTACAGAGGGTGCTTCAATAGCGGATGAATATAATAGCTTAAATAAAAAACGAAGAGAGGCTTTAATGAATTTTGCTTTAGATGCTGCATCTTTAGGAACTGCTTCTGAGTATTCTTTCTTGCTTAATACAGTTCGAAATGGCAAAACGCTTTTCAGCGAAGATTCTGGCCCATCTGAGCGCGTTTCACTAATCACAAAACAGCACAATCTTAATAAAGAACAGTTTGGCCAAAAATATAAAGATATGGTAGGAAAATGGCCAACTGGTTTGTCTAGTTCGGGAAGCTTTTTGTCTACTATGTATAATATTGAACAGAATGCAGAAAAGCTTCGTACAAAAGAGAATAATAACTTATATAATATTGGTGGTTATAATATTAAAGATTTAAACGATATTGAAAAATGGTAGAACATACTTTAAACCACAATTTGATCTTCAAGCTATTCTTCAAATGGATGATATGCAAAAAAACGGAATGCGCACATATATATATGACGTAAATAACGAAGACACATTGGAAGCATATGACAAAGCAATGAAGAATTATACCCCTATAAGCCCTTACAATAATGATTTTTCAAAATTTATTGGCTTTGAAGATAATAAACAAAGGTTGGCATCTATTACTCCGGAAATACGAGACTTATTAGCTGGTAAAGGAGGGATGGACCAACAAGATCCTGTTAAAGTGTTTAATGCTATAACTACCATTCAGGACTATAAAAGCAGAGGGTCGGAAGAAAACGGAGGCATTTTTGGCCTTTATGGAAAAAGATTTGATGTAGAAGACTACATTACCAATCGGAATGAGTTCTTCAGTAAAAATACTTGAGGTTAAGAAATGAAAGTTCTAAAATCAAAAAAGAATATCTTCTTCATTATTATTTTTGTAGCTTTACTTACAGCTCTGCTTCTCTATCTAAATTCACCGGTGGAAGAGGAGAGTTTTGTATCGGGAAATGCGGTATCTGTTGAAAAAAACTCAGTTTTGAGCAGTTGGAAGATGAAAAAAACTTGTATTTGTGACAACTAAGGATTCTGAAAATAGATTTCAAGGATTAAGAGTTGGACAAAAATAAATTTTTATATACAAGATTGGCGGTTCGATTATAGTAAGGAAAAATAGAGCTGATAGTCGTCAGAATGAAGGAGAGTATTATTTTATTAATGTGTATGATCTAAAGACGAAGAAGTTTAAGAAAAGACTGGATATTTTTTTGAAATTGTTCGACATTATGATGCTTCGTTGGGGGTTGATTTATCTGGCGATATTCTAAACATTCAAGGTCAGGATTATATTTACATTAGGTTAGTAAAAGAAAACAGCTCAACGAGGTTTAAAGAGATCCTCTTTAATGTAGATACAGAAGAGGTAATTGATTATTCGAAAGAGTTTATTAAACATAGGTTACAGTTTGATGAAGCATCGATTACAAGTGGCTTGTCGGCTTATCTCACTGACTCATACGGTATTGATTCACACTTTACTGATCTCGAACCTTCAATAAGAGAAAGAAAAGAAATACCTAGCAATCTAAATATTTCGCAACTTTTTCCCTGAGGTTGTAAAAAAAATGAATTCTTTTGAGGGAAAGATTTTTATTCGTCAGGGCAATATTAGCTCAGAGGAATGGTATAATACACTAATGTACTGGTTTGCTCCAGTAGGGCAAGATAAGCTTTCTCTTTCTATAACTGATAAGGAAACTAGTGAAGTAACACCTATTAATTCTTATGAAGATTTTTTAAAGTGGAAAGAGAAACACCCTGATTAGCACAAAAGAGAGGAGATCGAAATGTCAGGAATCAAGATAGACAAAGATACAATAAGTTACCATCAAGCTAACTTTAATTCATATATAAAAGATAGTTTCAAAACAGGCGCTCACACATGGGTAGATGATTCATCAACAGGAAAAAAATAGATAAATGTAATGAATTAGTGCAAAAATGCTACTGATGGTCTTGCAGATGCTATATATCAGTTCAATACATTCCTTAATGATGTATCACATGAATTTACTAGAAAAGATAATGCTTTTATCCAAACACATTCAAAGTATCACTATAAATAATGTAGAAAGTATTTCACAGCAAAATCAACAGAAAAAAATGGAATAAAAGAAAACAGCATCTTATAAAAAAATTAAATGGTTGATTTTAAGTGTTTATTTTTAAGGTAAAGAAAGAGTATCTGTAGAAGCAAAGAAATGAAAATATTTCCCCGAAAATTAGATTTTTCAGTATCTAATTTTTTTGGGGTGTTTTTATCAAATAAAGTTGTGAATATAGATTAACTTTATTGATAGAATTGAGCCCTAAAAACTCTCAGTCAAGTATTCTCCTAAAAGAATCGTAATTAAATTTCGTATTTAACTTTTGAAACGCAACAAATAACTAAGGCCGCTATCTATTTTTCTAGTTTTTCTCATATCTACCTTGTTAACTTACCTTACTATTTCTCAAATATTCAAAAAAATAAAAATTTCTCTCCCTTATGCTATAATAGTCTATAGAAAGTCGAGGGAATAATGAAGAAAATATTATTGGTGGTTGTGGTGCAGAGTTTTGCTATCTTTGTGATTACTGGTCTGCTTTGTTTATTTATGAGGGGGGATTTTTTCTTTCGCGCTTTGGCGCCGATTTTTGGTTTGGCAGCGGGAGGGTTTCGCTTCTTGACGGCCATGGTGACAAAAGCGTTTGCGCCCAGTCTCTATGAGGATAGCAAGAAAAAGGAATAATCTATAGAGTAGACAGTAGGTCTGGGGTCTTTGCCTCAGGCCTTTTGTCATAAATATCAGCATTAGTCATGTGAAGCTTTAATATTTTTCAGAAAAAGAAAGGACAGAAGGGCTTTCTTAGGCGCTTTGTGGTAAAATAGTAACAGAATTAAAAATTTGGAGAGTAAAGATGAAACGTTCTATGTATGCTGGGCGTGTTCGCAAGGAGCATGTTGGTCAGGAAGTCACTTTGAAGGGTTGGGTAGCCCGCCGTCGGGATTTGGGTGGTCTGATTTTCATTGATTTGCGCGACCGCGAAGGCATTATGCAGCTGGTCATCAATCCTGAGACTGTGGCTGCTGAAGTCATGGCGACCGCAGAAAGCCTGCGCAGTGAGTATGTGCTGGAGGTGACAGGTAAGGTGGCTGCGCGTGAGCAGGCCAATGACAAGCTGGCGACAGGAAGCGTGGAGCTACATGTAGAAAGCCTGACTGTCTTAAACACAGCCAAGACAACGCCTTTTGAAATCAAAGACGGCATCGAGGTGAATGACGATACGCGTTTGCGCTACCGTTATCTGGACTTACGCCGGCCAGAGATGCTGGAAAACTTCAAGCTCCGTGCCAAGGTGACTCACTCTATCCGCAACTATCTTGATGAGCTGGAGTTCCTTGATGTGGAAACGCCTTTCCTGTCTAAGTCAACGCCAGAAGGAGCGCGTGATTACTTGGTGCCTAGTCGGGTTCATCAGGGGCATTTACGCTCTGCCACAGAGTCCGCAAATTACCAAGCAGCTCTTGATGAATGCTGGTTTCGACCGTTATTACCAGATTGTTAAATGCTTCCGGGACGAGGACTTGCGCGGTGACCGTCAGCCAGAGTTTACTCAGGTGGACTTGGAGACTTCTTTCTTGTCTGATCAGGAGATTCAGGACATTACAGAAGGCTTGATTGCTCGTGTTATGAAAGAGACAAAGGGTATTGATGTTTCTCTGCCATTCCCTCGTATGAAGTATGATGATGCCATGGCTCTTTATGGGGTTGATAAGCCTGATACGCGCTTTGAAATGTTGTTGCAGGACTTGACAGAACTTGTCAAGGGAGTTGACTTCAAGGTCTTTTCAGAAGCTCCAGTTGTCAAAGCAATCGTGGTGAAAAATGCTGCAGATAAATACTCTCGCAAGGATATCGACAAGCTGACAGAGCAAGCAAAACAGCATGGTGCTAAGGGTCTTGCTTGGGTGAAGGTGGCTGAAGGTGAGCTGGCTGGTCCCGTTGCTAAGTTCTTGACAGACTTGACAAGTCAGTTGACAGAAGCTTTACAGCTTGAAAATAATGACCTAGTTCTCTTTGTGGCTGATACTTTGGAAGTGGCAAACGCTGCTTTGGGAGCTCTTCGTGTTCGTTTGGCCAAAGAGCTGGACCTGATTGACCCTGATACATTTAACTACCTTTGGGTGGTGGACTGGCCCATGTTTGAATGGTCAGAAGAAGAGGGGGCGCTACATGAGTGCCCACCATCCTTTCACTCTGCCTCAGAAAGATTCTGAGCAAGAGTTGGAAGGCGATCTGAGCAAGGTGCGGGCTGTAGCTTATGATATCGTCCTCAATGGTTATGAGTTAGGCGGCGGAAGTCTTCGGATCAACCAGAAAGACTTGCAGGAGCGGATGTTCAAGGCGCTTGGCTTCTCGGCTCAAGAAGCTGCCGAGCAGTTTGGCTTCCTTCTGGAGGCTATGGACTATGGTTTTCCTCCGCATGGCGGCTTGGCTTTGGGCTTGGACCGCTTTGTGATGCTGCTGGCTGGTGAAGAAATATCCGCGAAGTCATCGCCTTTCCAAAGAATAACAAGGCTTCTGATCCAATGACACAGGCACCTAGTCTAGTATCGGTCGCTCAACTAGAGGAATTAAGTTTACAAGTGGAAGCACATGAAGAAGACTAATTTTTACAAACTCTTTCGCTATTATGTCCGCAGGTTTGCTTATAATTTTAAGATTTTGCGGTCTTTAAAGAGTATCTCGCGTGAGAAGTACGATGAGAAGATTTCTGCCTCACTTGTCTATGGCTTTTTGTCGGCTGTTGCAGTTAATTTCTTCTTTCAGCCGGGGCATGTTTATTCCAGCGGGGCGACTGGTCTGGCGCAGGTTATTACTGCTCTCAGTACTCGCTTCTTTGGTTTTACCATTCCGGTTTCTGTGACTTTTTACGCTATCAATATTCCGCTGATGATCCTGGCTTGGTACCAGATTGGGCATAAGTTTACCATTTTCACCTTTATCACGGTTACCATGAGCTCACTTTTTATCCAGTTTGTGCCGGAAGTGACCTTGACTGATAATCCTATTATCAACGCCCTTTTCGGTGGTGTGGTTATGGGCACGGGGATTGGCTTTGCCCTTAAGTCCAGCATTTCCAGCGGTGGGACTGATATTGTCAGTCTGACTGTTCGGAAAAAAACAGGCCGGAATGTTGGGAGTATTTCCTTGATTGTCAATGGGATTATTATGCTGATTGCGGGTCTGACTTTTGGCTGGGAATATGCGCTGTACTCCATGATTACTATTTTTGTATCAAGCCGAGTGACGGATGCTGTCTTTACCAAGCAGAAGCGTATGCAAGCCATGATTATCACCAGTCATCCAGACAGAGTGATTGATAAGATTCACAACAAGCTGCATCGTGGGGCGACAGTGATTCATGGCGCCGAGGGAACCTACAATCATGAGAAAAAGCTGTTCTGGTGACAGTTATTACCCGAGCTGAGTTTAATGAATTCAAGCAAATTATGAAGCATACAGATCCAGCTGCCTTTGTTTCCGTCGCAGATAATGTCCATATCTTGGGACTCTTTGTGGAGGAGTGAAGATATTCATTAAGCTTGGGAATGCGAAGTAGTATAGTGTGGGAGTTTGTGCTTAAAATAAGGTTTTGTGATAGGAGATTAATATGCGGTAGGACAATAGTCCCACCGCTTTCTATTCTCTATGATGGAGGGTGGAAATCTTAAGTAAGAAAGGATATACAAATGCAGGAGATTTTCAGACAATGACGACTTATAAAAAAATCATGAATATCGCCTTGCCAGCTATGGCAGAGAACTTTTTGCAGATGCTCATGGGAATGGTCGACAGCTATCTGGTGGCCAGCCTTGGGCTGATTGCGATTTCCGGTGTCTCAGTGGCTGGCAACATCATTACGATTTATCAGGCAATTTTTATCGCACTGGGGGCTGCTATTTCCAGTCTCATTTCCAAGACTCTTGCGCAGGGGGACAAGGAGCGTCTGGCCTATCATACAGCTGAGGCTATCAAGCTGACGTTACTTCTGAGTCTTCTGTTGGGGCTGATTTCCCTGCTCTTTGGCAGGCAGATGCTGGATCTTCTGGGGACGGAAAAAGCGGTAGCTGAAGCAGGTGGTCTTTATCTGGCTCTGGTTGGTGGGACAATTGTTCTGCTAGGCTTGATGACTTCTTTTGGAGCTTTAGTGCGTGTCACACGCAATCCTAGATTCCCCATGTATGTCAGTCTTCTGACCAATGTCCTCAATGCCCTCTTTTCCGGTCTGGGGATTTATGTCTTTGGGCTTGGTATTGTCGGTGTAGCGCTGGGAACGGTGCTGGCTCGTTTGGTCGGTGTGCTGATTCTCTGGCGGGAGCTGGATTTGTCTACAATTCGCTGGCGCTGGGGCTTAGATGGAGAGCTCTTGCGCCTGTCTCTGCCGGCTGCTGGAGAGCGGCTCATGATGCGAGCGGGTGACGTAGTTATCATTGCCATTGTGGTCGTCTTTGGGACAGACGCAGTAGCGGGGAATGCCATTGGTGAAGTCCTGACTCAGTTTAATTATATGCCAATCTTCGGAGTCGCAACAGCAACAGTCATGTTGGTAGGTCATGCGGTAGGTAAGGGAGATATGCAAGAGGTCGTTCTTATTCGTCAGCGGACCTTCTGGCTGTCTTTTGCTTGCATGCTGCCTGTGGCTCTAGGAATCTTTGCTTTTGGTCGGCCGCTGACCTTGCTCTATACGGATAATAGCGGAGCTATCACAGCCAGTCTTTCGGTCATGCTTTTCTCCCTGCTGGGAACTCCCATGGCAGTGGGAACAGTGATTTACACAGCTATCTGGCAGGGGCTGGGGAATGCCAGACTGCCCTTTTATGCCACGACTGTTGGCATGTGGCTGATTCGCATCGTTGTCGGTTACTTGCTGGGAGTGACCTTTGGCTTGGGTCTGCCGGGGGTTTGGACTGGGATGCTCTTGGACAATGGCTTCCGCTGGCTATTTTTAAAGGTTTTATTTGACAGAAAAATGAGGAAAATCACATGACAAAAGCGTTTATTTGGGATTTGGACGGCACCTTGCTGGACTCCTACGATGCTATTTTGGCGGGGATTGAGGAAACCTATGCTCACTATGGTCTGGACTTCGACAGGGCGAGTATTCACAGCTATATCCTAAAGCACTCTGTCCAGAAGCTCTTGGAAAAAGTAGCGTCTGAGAAGGGGCTGGACGCTGCCGAGATGAATGTCTTCCGTGGAGCAAGCCTAAAGGAGAAGAATGCTCAGATCCATCTGATGGAAGGAGCTGCGGAGATACTAGCCTGGGCTGAAGAGCAGGGCATTGCCCAGTTTGTCTATACCCACAAAGGACTCAATGCCCATCAAATCCTGAAAGACTTGGGAATTCATGACTATTTTACAGAAATCATCACAACAGCCAACGGCTTTGAGCGCAAGCCTCACCCAGAGGGTGTCGACTATCTGCTCGAGAAATATGGACTGGATAAGCAGGAAACCTACTATATCGGCGACCGGACCCTGGATGTGGATGTCGCCGTCAACAGTGGCATCCAGAGCATTAACTTCTGTGACTACCGACCAGAAATCAATCAAAAAATAGAGAAGTTGGTGGATATCAAGCAACTATTTACAAGATAAAAAAAGCAGACTAAAACTGATCGACTGTCAGTCTAGCCTGCTTTTTCTTTTACATATGCTCAATGTGAAGTTTCATATTTGTCAAGAACTCAAACGAGCCTCGGGAAGATACAGTTATTCATTTTTGATCAATCGCTAGAAACCAGATAAGTTTCTCTGTCAAGCTATAAAAATCTCTTCGTTTTGGTCATAATGACTTTGACAGTATCATCATAGGTATAGTGAAGTCTCCTCTGTTTAGCTTGTTGATGAAAATGCCTCTCATCAAATATAAAAGTGAGCTGTGCCATAGTTCATGAAGCATCAAAGGATTTTTTCTGATAAGCTTGCTCTTTATCTGATAATTCCGTTTGTCAGAAATAGTACATGAGACTGTCAGCTAAAAGAGCTCAATCATGATGGATAGTATCTCTTCTGTAGGGGCTAGGAAAGTAGATGAACGGTCCGATTATCAGTATGATTATATAAAATTCAAAGCTTTTTCACCGTACGAGAATAGCCCATGACAAATCTGTTGATAAACTTCATCAGTGATAGAGTTAGAATGCGCATGAGATAAACATCTTTACACTCCAGTTTCTTCATTATTATACCATACAGAATTATTAAAATTCATTTTTTTCTATTTTTCACGCCGCCTTTTCCTGTCTTTGTCCGCCTTTCGTGTTATAATAAACCTATGGAAAAAAAGAATAAGTTATTATTAATCGACGGTTCGTCCGTTGCTTTTCGCGCTTTTTTTGCGCTTTATAATCAAATTGACCGTTTCAAGAGTCCATCGGGCCTGCATACCAATGCCATTTATGGCTTCCACCTCATGCTCAATCATCTCTTGGAGCGCGTGCAGCCGACTCATGTCCTGGTAGCTTTTGATGCTGGCAAGACGACCTTCCGGACCGAGATGTACGCCGACTATAAGGCTGGTCGGGCCAAGACACCAGATGAATTTCGTGAGCAGCTACCTTTTATCCGAGAAATGTTGCAGCACCTAGGCATTCACTACTACGACTTGGCTCAGTACGAGGCGGATGACATTATCGGGACCTTGGACAAGATGGCTGAAAAGACAGCTGTGCCTTACGATGTGACCATTGTCAGTGGCGATAAAGACTTGATTCAGCTGACGGATGATAATACCGTGGTGGAGATTTCCAAGAAAGGCGTAGCTGAGTTTGAGGGAGTTTACCCCAGCCTACCTCATGGAAAAGATGGGCATCACGCCAGAGCAGTTCATTGACCTCAAGGCGCTGATGGGCGATCAGTCGGATAATATCCCCGGAGTGACCAAGATTGGTGAGAAGACTGGTCTCAAGCTCCTCTTGGAGTACGGCTCTTTGGAAAATCTCTATGAAAACATCGACCAGCTCAAGGCTTCCAAGATGAAGGAAAATCTGATCAAAGACAAGGACAAGGCTTTCTTATCTAAAACTCTAGCTACCATCAATACTCAGGCTCCGATTGAAATCGGGCTGGATGATTTGGTTTACAACGGTCCGCAGGTAGAGGCTCTGAGCAAGTTCTATGACGAGATGGGCTTCAAGCAGCTTAAGGATCAGCTAGGAACTGGTCAAGAGCCGGTAGAAGTCAAACCAATTGAATTTACCAAAGTGACTGAGGTCACAGCAGATATGCTGGCACCGGAGCAATTCTTCTATTTTGAAATCTTGGGTGACAACTACCACAAGGAAGAGATTGTCGGCCTTGCCTGGGGCGATAGCCGTCAGATTTATGTCGGCACCAGCGATTTACTGCAGCAACCTCTCTTTCAGGAGTTTTTGACAAAAACAGCTCTGAAAACTTACGACCTCAAGCGGACCAAGGTACTGCTCAGTCATTACGGCATTGAACTGCCAGCAGCGGCCTTTGATGCGCGCCTAGCCAAGTATCTGCTTTCGACGGTCGAGGATAATGAGCTGGCGACTATTGCTCGGCTTTACGGCCAAACAATCCTGCCGACGGATGACGAGGTGTATGGCAAGGGAGCCAAGCGTGCTCTGCCGGAGCAAGAGCAGCTCTTTGAGCATCTAGCTCGTAAGGTTCAAGTACTGCTGGAAACAGAAGAGCCTATGCAAGAACAGCTCCGTTCCCACGATCAGCTGGATTTGTTGCTTGAAATGGAGCAGCCGCTGGCCTTTGTCTTAGCCAAGATGGAGATTGCGGGAATCAAGGTTGAGCGGGAAACCCTGCAGGGCATGCAGACAGAAAATGAAAAGACGCTGGAAAGTCTAACGCAGGAGATTTATGATCTGGCTGGTCAGGAGTTTAATATTAACTCGCCGAAACAGCTGGGAACCGTTCTCTTTGAGGATATGGGGTTGCCGCTGGAGTACACCAAAAAGACCAAGACAGGTTACTCGACAGCAGTTGATGTGCTGGAGCGTTTAGCGCCGATTGCACCGATTGTGTCTAAGATTCTGGAATACCGTCAAATCAGCAAACTCCAGTCTACTTATATCATTGGCCTACAGGAGGCGATAGCGGCTGACGGTAAGATTCACACTCGCTATGTTCAGGATTTGACCCAGACGGGCCGCTTGTCCTCGGTTGATCCGAACTTGCAGAATATCCCCGTTCGTTTGGAGCAGGGGCGCCTCATTCGCAAGGCCTTTGTACCAGAGTGGGCAGATAGTGTGCTACTCAGCTCGGATTATTCCCAGATTGAGCTGCGGGTGCTGGCTCATATTTCTAAGGACGAGCATTTGATTGCTGCCTTTCAGCATGGAGAAGACATTCACACGGCTACAGCCATGCGGGTCTTTGGTATTGAAAAGGCAGAGGATGTGACGCCTAATGACCGTCGCAATGCCAAGGCCGTCAACTTTGGAGTGGTCTATGGCATTTCCGACTTTGGCCTAGCCAATAATCTGGGCATTTCCCGTAAGGCTGCTAAAGACTATATTCAGACTTATTTTGAGCGTTTCCCTGGTATCAAAAATTATATGGAAACCATTGTTCGCGAAGCGCGTGATAAGGGTTATGTAGAGACCATTTACCATCGCCGTCGCTCCTTGCCGGACATCAATTCCCGCAACTTTAACATCCGAAATTTTGCGGAGCGCACAGCTATTAACAGCCCCATTCAAGGTTCCGCCGCAGACATTCTCAAAGTCGCTATGATTAATCTGGATCGAGCTCTGACAGAGAAAAATTTCAAGTCTCGCATGCTCTTGCAGGTGCACGATGAAATTGTGCTGGAAGTGCCAAACGACGAGTTAACAGCCGTCCGCCAGCTAGTCAAAGAAACCATGGAAGCTGCGATTGAGCTGGCCGTTCCACTAGTAGCTGATGAAAATGCCGGCCAAACTTGGTACGAGGCGAAGTAAAACAAGATACAAAGAGCGTCAAAACCGACTGAAAATTAGCAATTCGGACGAAGGAGCGATGCTCCTAGAACGGATGATCAATTTTCCAAGATTTTAGCTCGTGTTCAGTTTAAGATATCAAGGGCGTAAAACACAAAGTGAAAATAGAAAGCTGACACAGCATTCGATGAATGCGAGGAAGCTTGTCTTTTTCACACGGTACTTAGACTAGATTCTGTTAAAACATGAATACTACAAAACTATCCAGCTTTATTATGAATGAGGAGGAAGTCTATGACTTATCATTTTCAAAATCCCAGTGATGCCATCGTCAAACATTATCTGAACAACAGCAAGGTGATTGCTGTTGTTGGTCTGTCTGACCGTGAAGAAACGACCAGCAACCGTGTGTCCAAGGAGATGCAGGAGCGAGGCTATCGCATTATCCCAGTCAATCCTCGGGCAGCAGGCAGTCAGATTTTTGGTGAAACTGTTTATGCCAGTCTCAAAGACATTCCTTTTCCCAGTGGATATTGTCGATGTATACCGCCGCAGTGAGTTTTTTTGCCAGATGTGGCACTGGATTTTCTGCAGACGGACGCCAAGATTTTCTGGGCTCAGTTGGGCTTGGAGAGTGAGGAGGCTGAGCAGATTTTGCGGGCAGCCGGTCGGGATGACATTGTCATGGACCGCTGTATAAAACGCGAGCATACTCGCTTGATTCTGGGCGAATAAGATGGCCAAGTTAGTTATCATTCGTGGGAATTCCGGCTCTGGCAAGTCTAGTCTGGCCAGAAAACTGCAGACTCACTACGGCCGAGGGACTCTCCTGATAGCGCAGGATACGGTTAGACGTGACATGCTCAAGGAAAAAGTCAAGCCGGGAAATTTGTCTATTGACCTGACGGGAACACTGGCTCGCTTCGGCTACGAGCATGATTTGCTGGTTCTGGTAGAAGGATTTTATGAGACAGACATTTATGGACAGATGCTAGAACGGTTGAAAAAAATCTTCGCTCCGCAGGTCTTTGCTTACTACTATGACCTATCCTTTGAAGAAACAGTCCGTCGCCATCAGACCAGAGCGAAGCAAGAAGAATTTACCCCAGCCGACATGAAGCGCTGGTGGAAAGACAGAGACTTCTTGGGCTAGGAAGAGGAAGCCTTTTTCACAGATGAGGATTCACTAGAGGCAGCCTTTGACAAAATCTGCTCTGCCCTGGACAAGGCAGAATATAATAGTAAATAAAAAAACAACTCACAAGCTTAGGACAAGGAGTCCTGTGCCTGTGGGTTGTTTTCATGTGAGATTGCGTTTTCTTTTTTCAATTCTTCATAAAAGAGAATGTAAGCAGTCGCTGTATAAGGGAGAACTATAAAATTCAGCAAGCCGTAAGTTAATCTGGCCAATAAATTCCAGCCGATGAAGCTCAGATTAAGCATAAAAAGCTTTCCTTTATAGCCTTTCATTAGCTTCCGGCTTTGACGGATAGCATAGAAAGCTCCCTGGTAACTCCCAGCCTCAAGCTGGTCATAGAGGATGAACTCTGCTTGAGCATAAGCATAGTACTGAGGGATGGCAATACCTAAGCCAGTGAATATCAAGAGGGTTCCCAGTAACATACCAGGGGTGTATTGAAGAATCTGCTGGCCTGCGGCACTTTGAGCCGTCACTACTGTATGGGCTGGGATTTTTTCCGAAATAGAGAGGATTTTATAAGCATTAAAGATTGCTAGAAGACTCCCGCAGAACATAGGAATATTCCAAAGAAAAATCAGAAGCTGCTTGAGTAAAACCGTCTTGAAGACAGGTGTGAAAGTCTTGCTCGTAAAAAGCCGGCCAATATCTGAAAAGCCAACGTCATCCTTTGTCTTACGAAGGACCTTCATCATGGTATAGCTAGCAGAAAGCAGTAGCAAAGTCAAGATAAACTGAATTGTTGTCGGGAAAAGATTTTTGCTAATGAGAAGATAGATGGACTGGCTAAAAGTTAGGCTGGGAATGGAATCTCTTAGATTGTCATTAAGGGAAAGTAAGATGCTGAGGATGCTGACAAGAGTTGGGGCCGCAAACAAAAGAAAAATCCCTCTCGTTTGGCTGCGGACGGTACGAGCCTGAGCTCTGATGTGACTTAGATTCATAATTCCTCCATTTGGATTTGTCTGTTACATTATATCATACCCCGTGACAGATAGAAGTTTTTTTGGTAAAATCATACGGTATCTTGTGAGCTATTGTTGCTCATTATATAGAAGAAAAATCGCTGGGACTGTTTTTCCCAGCAGGAGGAAACATGTCAACATCACCGATTCAATATCGTTTGATTAAAAAAGAAAAGCATACAGGTGCTCGTTTGGGGGAAATTATCACGCCTCACGGGACTTTTCCGACGCCTATGTTTATGCCGGTCGGCACTCAAGCGACGGTCAAGACCCAGTCACCAGAAGAGCTCAAGCAAATGGGTTCAGGTATCATCTTGTCCAATACTTACCACCTTTGGCTGCGGCCAGGCGATGAGCTGATTGCCCGTGCAGGTGGCCTGCATAAGTTCATGAACTGGGACCAGCCTATTCTGACCGATAGTGGCGGTTTCCAGGTCTATTCTTTAGCTGACAGTCGCAACATCACAGAAGAAGGGGTAACCTTCAAGAACCACCTCAATGGTTCCAAGATGTTCCTATCACCAGAAAAGGCCATCTCCATCCAGAACAATCTAGGCAGTGACATTATGATGTCCTTTGACGAATGTCCGCAGTTCTACCAGCCCTATGACTATGTCAAGAAGTCCATTGAGCGGACCAGCCGTTGGGCAGAGCGTGGCCTCAAGGCCCACAGCCGTCCGCACGACCAAGGTCTCTTTGGGATTGTTCAGGGTGCTGGCTTTGAAGATTTGCGTCGCCAGTCTGCTCAAGACTTGGTCAGCATGGATTTCCCAGGCTACTCAATCGGAGGACTGGCTGTTGGTGAGTCCCACGAAGAGATGAATGCAGTGCTGGACTTTACAACGCCTATGCTGCCTGAAAACAAGCCTCGCTATCTCATGGGAGTTGGGGCGCCAGATAGCTTGATTGATGGGGTTATCCGTGGCGTTGATATGTTTGACTGCGTCCTGCCGACTCGGATTGCCCGAAACGGTACCTGTATGACCAGCGAAGGACGTCTGGTGGTTAAAAACGCTCAGTTTGAGGAAGATTTCACGCCGCTGGACCATGACTGTGACTGCTACACTTGCAGCAACTATACGAGGGCCTATATCCGCCACTTGCTCAAAGCGGACGAGACCTTCGGCATCCGCCTGACCAGCTATCACAACCTCTACTTCTTGGTAAACCTTATGAAGAAAGTCCGCCAAGCTATCATGGATGACAACTTGCTGGAATTCCGTGAAGACTTTATTGAGCGCTACGGCTACAATAAATCCAGCCGAAATTTCTAAGAAGCTCCATTTGAAAGGGGAAACTATGTCTGATGAAGAGAAATTGCTGAAAAGATTGACAGCGTATCTGTCAGACGACCAAAAACCATACCCTGCGTATTTACGGTCACGGTGCTTCGGGGAAGTCAACTTTTTGCTCGAAAAACTCCAGCTAGCCTTGGGTGAGGACCGAGCCAATCTGTTGGAAACAGATCCTTATGTAATTACTGGAGAGTATCGAGATTTGCTCAGTTCCAAAGATTTTCCTCATCAAAAAGTCACAGCCTGCCTCCCAGCCGTTCATGAACTAAGCAGTCTGGAGCGAGATATTTGCGCCTTGCAGTCTGGTCTGGATATTCTGACCATTGGCACAGCTTGGTCGCCTAGCTTGCGTTTATCAGCCCGAAAGCCGATTTTAATAGTAGAAGGCATGTCGGCTGCCTTTTTGCCTGACAGTTTGTTTGATTTGTCGCTTTGCTTTTACACGGAAGATCAGACTGAGTTAGAACGACGCTTGGCACGGGATGTGGCTGTGCGAGAGCGCAGGCCAGAGTGGATAGAGCAGACGCATCTGGCTCGACGAGAGCAATATAGGCACTTTTATCAGCCCTATCTAGCGGCTGCAGACCTTGTCATCTGCCAGTCGGGCAACAGCTTTCGCATCGAAAAGGACAGCCCCTTACTATAAAATAAAGTAGCCAAGGGTAAATTTTTATTTTTAATCTCACTGATGTGCGTCAGTGGGATTTTGTATTTTCTGAATACAAACTCGAATAAATAGGTTAAAAAGTCTAAATTTTTCTTCTCTATAATGATTTACAAGACTTATAAATTGTTTAGAAAACACTTTCATAAAAAATTATCCTAAAAATCTTTAAAAAAATTACTCAAATCCCTTGCAATGACTGGTTCTTTGTGTTAAGATACTATGGTGCTGTAAAAAAATACAGCGTGTAGCTTTGATGCAAGAGGTTGCGACACGCTCGGTTGCATTGCCACGCAATCGCCTGTCGGTTTTCTTGTGGAGCTAGCCTATTATCTTAAATAGACGAAAAGGAGAAAAAGATGGCAAACAAAAAAATCCGCATCCGTTTGAAAGCTTACGAACACCGTACACTTGATACAGCGGCTGCAAAAATCGTAGAAACTGCTACTCGTACTGGTGCTGAAGTTGCGGGTCCCAATCCCACTTCCAACTGAGCGCAGCCTCTACACAATCATTCGTGCGACTCACAAATACAAAGACTCTCGCGAACAATTTGAAATGCGTACTCACAAACGCTTGATCGATATCATCAACCCAACTCAAAAAACAGTTGACGCTTTGATGAAATTGGATCTTCCAAGTGGTGTGAACGTAGAGATTAAACTTTAATCTAAAGCTTGATCTAAACCAGAGCATGAAAAACGCTCGTTAAAAACTTTTTGAAAAAAAATTATAGAAAAAGAAACATTTTCTCATGACAAAAGGAATCTTAGGGAAAAAAGTGGGAATGACTCAAATCTTCACTGAAGCTGGCGAATTAATCCCTGTAACTGTTGTTGAAGCAGCTCCAAACGTTGTTCTTCAAGTTAAAACAGTTGAAACAGATGGTTACAACGCAGTTCAAGTTGGTTTTGATGACCTTCGTGACGTATTGAGCAACAAACCTGCCAAAGGCCATGTAGCGAAAGCTAACACAGCTCCTAAGCGCTTCATTCGTGAATTCAAAAACATTGAAGGCTTGGAAGTAGGGAGCAGAAATCACTGTCGATACATTCGAAGCTGGTGATGTTGTTGATGTAACAGGAACTTCAAAAGGTAAAGGTTTCCAAGGTGTTATCAAAGCGCCACGGCCAATCTCGTGGTCCAATGGCTCACGGTTCACGCTACCACCGTCGTCCTGGTTCAATGGGACCAGTTGCGCCAAACCGCGTGTTCAAAAACAAACGCTTGGCTGGACGTATGGGTGGCAACCGTGTAACGATTCAAAACCTTGAAATCGTACAGGTTGTTCCAGAGAAGAACGTTATCCTGATTAAAGGTAACGTACCAGGTGCTAAGAAATCTCTTATCACTATCAAGTCAGCAGTTAAAGCTGGTAAATAATAAAGAAAGGGGAAATCAGTCACAATGGCAAACGTAAAATTATTTGACCAAACTGGTAAAGAAGCTGGTGAAGTAGTTCTGAACGATGCGGTCTTTGGTATTGAGCCAAATGAATCAGTTGTCTTTGATGTTATCATCAGCCAACGCGCTAGCCTTCGTCAAGGAACTCACGCTGTTAAAAACCGTTCTGCAGTATCAGGCGGCGGACGCAAACCATGGCGTCAAAAAGGAACTGGACGTGCTCGTCAAGGTTCTATCCGCTCTCCACAATGGCGTGGTGGTGGTATCGTATTCGGTCCAACTCCTCGTTCATATGCCTACAAACTTCCACGTAAAGTTCGTAGATTGGCATTGAAATCAGTTTACTCTGAAAAAAAGTTGCTGAAAACAAATTCGTAGCTGTAGACAGCCTTTCATTTACAGCTCCAAAAAAACTGCTGAGTTTGCAAAAAGTGCTTGCTGCACTGAGCATCGATACAAAAGTTCTTGTTATCCTTGAAGAAGGAAACGAATTCGCTGCACTTTCAGCTCGCAACCTTCCAAACGTGAAAGTTGCAACTGCAACAACTGCAAGCGTTCTGGACATCGTAAACAGCGATAAACTTCTGGTTACTCAGGCAGCTATCTCTAAAATTGAGGAGGTTCTTGCATAATGAATTTGTATGACGTAATCAAAAAAACCTGTTATCACTGAAGGCTCAATGGCTCAGTACGAAGCAGGCAAATACGTATTTGAAGTGGACACTCGCGCTCACAAAGCTCTTGATCAAGCAAGCTGTTGAAGCTGCTTTTGAAGGAGTTAAGGTTGCTAACGTTAACACTATCAATGTAAAAACCAAAAGCAAAAACGCGTTGGACGCTACACTGGTTTTACAAACAAAACTAAAAAAAGCTATCGTAACACTGACAGCTGATTCTAAAAGCAATCGAGTTGTTCGGTGCAGAAGAAGAATAATCTAAGGAGGAAATATCGTGAGAATTCGTGTTTATAAACCAACAACAAACGGTCGCCGTAATATGACTTCTTTGGATTTCGCTGAAATCACTACCAGCACTCCAGAAAAAAATCTTTGCTTGTTTCTTTGAAGAGCAAGGCTGGTCGTAATAACAACGGTCGCATCACTGTTCGTCACCAAGGTGGCGGTCACAAAGCGTCACTACCGTTTGATTGACTTCAAAGCGTAACAAAGACGCTGTTGAAGCAGTTGTAAAAACAATCGAGTATGATCCAAATCGTTCAGCAAACATCGCTTTGGTTCACTACACTGACGGTGTGAAGGCTATATCATCGCTCCTAAAAGGTCTTGAAGTTGGTCAACGCATCGTTTCAGGTCCTGAAGCAGATATCAAAGTCGGAAATGCTCTTCCGCTTGCTAACATCCCAGTTGGTACTTTGGTTCACAACATTGAGTTGAAACCAGGCCGCGGTGGAGAATTGGTTCGTGCTGCTGGAGCTTCTGCTCAAGTATTGGGTCAAGAAGGTAAAGTACACTCTTGTTCGTCTTCAATCAGGCGAAGTTCGTATGATTCTTGGTACTTGCCGCGCTACAGTTGGTGTTGTCGGAAACGAACAACATGGACTTGTAAACCTTGGTAAAAAGCAGGACGTAGCCGTTGGAAAGGTATCCGCCCAACAGTTCGCGGTTCTGTAATGAACCCTAACGATCACCCACACGGTGGTGGTGAAGGTAAAAGCACCAGTTGGTCGTAAAGCGCCATCTACTCCATGGGGCAAACCTGCTCTTGGACTTAAAACTCGTAACAAAAAGCGAAATCTGACAAACTTATCGTTCGTCGTCGCAACGAGAAATAATTTAAAACAATCTATCCGCCAGCTCGGTAGCGCTGCTTAGTCAGCGCAGGCCGCTGTGGTACTTATTTAAAGGAGAAAATATAAAATGGGACGCAGTCTTAAAAAGGACCTTTCGTCGATGAGCATCTGATGAAGAAAGTTGAAGCTCAAGCTAACGACGAAAAGAAAAAAAGTCATCAAAACTTGGTCACGTCGTTCAACGATCTTCCCAAGTTTCATTGGTTACACAATCGCAGTTTATGACGGACGTAAACACGTGCCTGTTTACATCCAGGAAGACATGGTAGGTCACAAAGCTTGGTGAATTTGCGCCAACTCGTACTTACAAGGGTCACGCTGCAGACGACAAGAAAACACGTAGAAAATAAGGAGAACATAAATGGCAGAAATTACTTCAGCTAAAGCAATGGCTCGTACAGTGCGTGTTTCACCTCGTAAAATCTCGTCTGGTTCTTGACAATATTCGTGGTAAAAAAACGTCGCTGACGCAATCGCAATCTTGAAAATTCACTCCAAACAAAGCTGCTGGCATTATCGAAAAAAAGTTTTGAACTCTGCAATCGCTAATGCTGAAAACAACTTTGGTTTGGAAAAAAAGCAAACTTAGTAGTATCTGAAGCTTTCGCAAACGAAGGACCAACTATGAAACGTTTCCGTCCGCGCGCTAAAGGTTCAGCTTCACCAATCAACAAACGCACAAGCCACATCACTGTGGTCGTTGCAGAAAAAAATAAGGAGGTAACATCGTGGGTCAAAAAGTACATCCAATTGGTATGCGTGTCGGCATCATCCGTGATTGGGATGCCAAATGGTATGCTGAAAAAAAGAATACGCGGATTACCTTCATGAAGATCTTGCAATCCGTAAATTCGTTCAAAAAAAGAATTGGCTGACGCAGCGATTTCAACTATTGAAATTGAACGCGCAGTAAACAAAGTAAACGTTTCTCTTCACACTGCTAAAGCCAGGTATGGTTATCGGTAAAAGGTGGAGCAAACGTTGATGCACTCCGTGCAAAAACTCAACAAATTGACTGGAAAAACAAGTCCACATCAACATCATCGAAATCAAGCGTCCTGACTTGGATGCGCATCTGGTTGAGTGAAGGAATTGCTCGCCAGCTTGAGCAGCGTGTTGCTTTCCGTCGTGCTCAAAAAAACAAGCTATCCAACGTACAATGCGTGCAGGAGCTAAAGGAATCAAAAACTCAAGTATCAGGTCGTTTGAACGGTGCAGATATTGCCCGCAGCGAAGGTTACTCTGAGGGAACTGTTCCGCTTCACACTCTTCGTGCGGATATCGATTACGCTTGGGAAGAAGCTGACACTACTTACGGTAAACTGGGTGTTAAAGTCTGGATCTACCGTGGAGAAGTCCTTCCAGCTCGTAAAAAAACACTAAAGGAGGTAAATAACCAATGTTAGTACCTAAACGTGTTAAACACCGTCGCGAATTCCGTGGAAAAAAATGCGCGGTGAAGCTAAAAAGCGGAAAAAGAAGTAGCATTTGGAGAATACGGTCTTCAAGCAACTACTAGCCACTGGATCACTAACCGCCAAATCGAAGCTGCCCGTATCGCTATGACTCGTTACATGAAACGTGGTGGTAAAGTTTGGATTAAAATCTTCCCACAAATCATACACTGCAAAAAGCTATCGGTGTACGGATGGGATCTGGTAAAGGTGCTCCAGAAGGTTGGGTTGCACCAGTTAAGCGTGGCAAAAGTAATGTTTGAAGTTGCTGGCGTTTCAGAAGAAATCGCTCGTGAAGCACTTCGCCTTGCAAGCCACAAACTTCCAGTTAAATGTAAATTCGTAAAACGTGAAGCAGAATAAGGAGAAGGCATGAAACTTAATGAAGTAAAAAGAATTTGTTAAAGAACTTCGTGGTCTTTCTCAAGAAGAACTCGCGAAGCGTGAAAAATGAATTGAAGAAAAGAATTGTTTTGATCTTCGTTTCCAAGCAGCTGCTGGCCAATTGGAGCAGACAGCTCGCCTGAAAAGAAGTGAAAAAAACAAATCGCTCGTATCAAAACTGTTCAATCAGAAGTTAAATAATAGACTAGGGAAGGAGAATTTCAATGGAACGCAATAATCGTAAAAGTTCTTGTCGGACGCGTTGTTTCTGACAAAATGGACAAAACAATCACAGTTGTAGTTGAAACTAAACGTAACCACCCAGTCTATGGTAAACGTATTAACTACTCTAAAAAGTACAAAGCACATGACGAAAACAATGTTGCCAAAGAAGGCGATATCGTTCGTATCATGGAAACTCGTCCGCTTTCAGCTACAAAACGCTTCCGTCTTGTAGAAGTCGTTGAAGAAGCGGTTATCATCTAATCAAACCAGAAAGGAGAAAACTTAAATGATTCAAACAGAAACTCGTTTGAAAGTTGCCGACAACAGCGGCGCTCGCGAAATCTTGACAATCAAAGTTCTTGGTGGCTCAGGACGTAAGTTCGCTAACATCGGTGATGTAATCGTTGCGTCTGTAAAACAAGCTACTCCTGGTGGTGCGGTTAAGAAAGGTGACGTTGTAAAAGCTGTTATCGTTCGTACTAAATCAGGTGCTCGTCGTAAAGATGGTTCATACATCAAATTTGACGAAAAACGCTGCAGTCATCATCCGTGAAGACAAAACTCCTCGCGGAACTCGTATCTTCGGCCCAGTTGCTCGCGAATTGCGTGACGGCGGCTTCATGAAGATCGTATCATTGGCTCCAGAAGTACTTTAATCAAAATTAACAAACACAGTCCCCTGGCAAAAGTCAGGGTGCCCCTATGGGCGTAAGAATTAAGAGGAGAAATAAATGTTTTGTAAAAAGGCGACAAAGTTCGCGTAATTGCTGGTAAAGACAAAGGGTGTTGAAGCGCTTGTTGTTACAGCTCTTCAAAAAGTAAACAAAGTTGTTGTTGAAGGTGTAAACATCGTTAAGAAACACCAAAAAGCCAAATAACGAAAAACCCTCAAGGTGCTATCGTGGAAAAAAAGAAGCACCAATCCATGTGTCAAACGTTCAAGTTCTTGACAAAAAAATGGTGTTGCAGGACGTGTTGGCTACAAGTTTGTAGACGGCAAAAAAAGTTCGTTACAATAAAAAAATCAGGCGAAGTGCTTGACTAATCACGAAGGAAAGGAGAAGTATAATGGCAAATCGTTTAAAAAGAAAAAAATATCTTAAAGAAGTAGTTCCTGCTTTGACTGAAAAAGTTCAACTACTCATCTGTTATGGCTGTGCCAAAAAGTGGATAAAATCGTTTTGAACATGGGTGTCGGTGACGCTGTATCAAACGCTAAAAAAACCTTGAAAAAAAGCTGCTGAAGAATTGGCTCTTATCTCAGGTCAAAAAAACCACTTATCACTAAAGCTAAAAAAATCAATCGCCGGCTTCCGTCTTCGTGAAGGTGTAGCGATCGGTGCTAAAGTAACCCTTCGTGGCGAACGTATGTATGAATTCTTGGATAAATTGGTTTCAGTTTCTCTTCCACGTGTTCGTGACTTCCACGGTGTTCCAACAAAATCTTTTGATGGACGCGGAAACTACACACTTGGTGTGAAAGAACAATTGATCTTCCCAGAAATCAACTTTGATGACGTTGATAAGACTCGCGGTCTTGACATCGTTATCGTAACAACTGCTAACACTGACGAAGAGTCACGCGAATTGCTTACAGGCCTTGGAATGCCTTTTGCAAAATAATATAGGAGGTAAAACAAATGGCTAAAAAATCAATGATTGCTAAGAACAAACGCCCAGCTAAGTTCTCTACGCAAGCTTATACTCGTTGTGAAAAATGTGGCCGTCCACATTCCGTTTACCGCAAGTTTAAACTTTGCCGTGTTTGCTTCCGTGAATTAGCATACAAAGGACAAATCCCAGGCGTTACCAAAAGCATCTTGGTAATTCTGAGCTACAATTCCCAGTCATGATTCTTCGTTATCGGCTTTTGCCTAACTTTAGCTTTTATGCCTAGCAAGCTCGATGCCTAGACTCACTTAGAATTGAAACCTAGAAACATATTCTGAGCCTAGCTCAATCATTAACTAGCAAGTGCAGCTTGCAAACTACTAGTAAGAGGAGAAATATAAAATGGTTATGACTGACCCAATTGCAGACTTTCTGACACGTATCCGTAATGCTAACCAAGCAAACCACGAAGTGCTTGAAGTGCCTGCATCAAACATCAAAAAAGGGATTGCTGAAATCCTGAAGCGTGAAGGTTTTGTAAAAAAACGTTGAAATCATCGAAGATGACAAACAAGAGCATCATCCGTGTATTCCTTAAATACGGACAAAATGGTGAAAAAGTTATCACTGGTTTGAAACGCGTTTCAAAACCAGGTCTGCGTGTTTACAAAAAACGCGAAGATCTTCCAAAAGTTCTGAACGGACTTGGAATTGCTATCCTTTCAACATCTGAAGGCTTGCTGACTGATAAAGAAGCACGCCAAAAGAATGTTGGTGGAGAAGTTATCGCTTACGTTTGGTAATATTTAGTTCCCAATTTCTTTGTGACTCTTCGTTATCGTCTCTTGCCTAACCCAAAGTTATGCCTGCGAGACGATTCCTAGATTCACTTTGAAATTGAAACCTAAATGTTCCTTTAAATCGAGAAATCGATTTAAGCCCCCGTGAAAACTGGTCGCTTGCGGCCTGACAATCTAACAGGAGAATATAAACATGTCACGTATTGGTAATAAAGTTATCGTGTTGCCTGCTGGTGTTGAAATCAGCAACAAAGACAACGTTGTAACTGTAAAAGGACCTAAAGGAGAACTGACTCGTGAGTTCTCAAAAGATATTGAAATCCGTGTGGAAGGAACTGAAGTAACTCTTCACCGTCCAAACGATTCAAAAGAAATGAAAACAATCCACGGAACAACTCGTGCCCTTTTGAACAACATGGTTGTTGGTGTATCAGAAGGATTCAAGAAAGAACTTGAAATGCGTGGGGTTGGTTACCGTGCTCAACTTCAAGGCAAAAAGCTTGTACTTTCAGTTGGTAAATCTCATCCAGACGAAGTAGAAGCGCCAGAAGGCATCACTTTTGAACTTCCAAATCCAACAACTATCGTTGTCAGCGGAATTTCAAAAGAAGTAGTCGGACAAACTGCAGCTTACGTACGTAGCCTGCGTGCTCCAGAACCATACAAAGGTAAAAGGTATCCGCTACGTTGGTGAATTCGTTCGCCGTAAAGAAGGTAAAAACTGGTAAATAATCTTGTCTGGCTGATTTTTCTCAGCCAAACAAGCTGTTTTTCCAAGGTTGTGCATAAGCACAAGATTAAAAATTAAGAGGTGAAAAATTGTGATTACGAAACCAGATAAAAAAATAAAATCCGCCAAAAAAACGCCACCGTCGCGTTCGCGGAAAACTCTCTGGAACTGCTGATCGCCCACGTTTGAACGTATTCCGTTCTAATACAGGCATCTACGCTCAAGTGATTGATGACGTAGCGGGTGTAACGCTCGCAAGCGCTTCAACTCTTGACAAAAGAAGTTTCAAAAGGAACTAAAAACAGAACAAGCCGTTGTTGTTGGTAAGCTCGTTGCTGAACGTGCAGTTGCTAAAGGTATTTCTGAAGTCGTCTTCGACCGCGGTGGATATCTCTATCACGGACGTGTAAAAGCTTTGGCTGATGCAGCTCGTGAAAACGGATTGAAATTCTAAGAGGAGGACACTAGAAAATGGCATTTAAAAGACAACGCAGTTGAACTTGAAGAACGTTTAGTTGCCATCAACCGTGTTACAAAAAGTTGTTAAAGGTGGACGTCGTCTTCGCTTTTGCAGCTCTTGTAGTTGTTGGTGATCGCAATGGTCGTGTTGGCTTCGGTACTGGTAAAGCTCAAGAAGTACCAGAAGCAATCCGCAAAGCAGTTGAAGATGCGAAGAAGAATTTGATTGAAGTACCAATGGTTGGCACAACAATTCCTCACGAAGTTCTTTCAGAATTTGGCGGAGCTAAAGTATTGCTTAAGCCAGCTGTTGAGGGTTCTGGAGTTGCTGCTGGTGGTGCGGTTCGTGCCGTCATCGAGTTGGCAGGTGTAGCAGATGTTACATCTAAATCTCTTGGCTCTAACACTCCAATCAACATCGTTCGCGCAACTGTTGAAGGTTTGAAACAATTAAAACGCGCTGAAGAAGTTGCTGCCCTTCGTGGTATTTCAGTTTCTGACTTGGCATAAGAAAGGGGATAACATGGCTCAAATTAAAATTACTTTGACTAAGTCTCCAATCGGACGCATCCCGTCACAACGTAAAACTGTTGTAGCACTTGGACTTGGCAAATTGAACAGCTCAGTTATCAAAGAAGATAACCCAGCAGTACGCGGTATGATTACTGCAGTATCACACTTGGTAACTGTTGAAGACGTTAAATAAGCTTTGCTGGTTTAACAACTTTAAATTAAAATACGTTAGGGGATGGGATTTTCTCAGCCCCTAAAACTAAATATATGTATAGGCGAGTTTATATAGGAGACACCTTTTCTCCTATATGAGCGCTAGCATTTTACAAAAAGAGGAGAAATAATATAATGAAACTTCATGAATTACAACCTGCTGCAGGTTCTCGTAAAGTCCGCAACCGTGTTGGTCGTGGTACATCATCTGGTAACGGTAAAAACATCTGGCCGTGGTCAAAAAGGTCAAAAAGCTCGTAGCGGTGGCGGCGTTCGCCTTGGTTTTGAAGGTGGACAAACTCCATTGTTCCGTCGTCTTCCAAAACGTGGTTTCCTGAACATCAACCGCAAAGAATATGCGATTGTTAACCTTGACCAACTGAACGCCTTTGAAGATGGCGCTGAAGTAACACCAGTTGTTCTCATCGAAGCAGGTATTGTAAAAGCTGAAAAAAATCAGGTATCAAGATTCTTGGTAACGGAGAATTGACAAAGAAATTGACTGTTAAAGGCAGCTAAATTCTCTAAATCAGCTGAAGAAGCTATCACTGCTAAAAGGTGGTTCAGTGGAAGTCATCTAAGCGAGGTGACCTATGTTTTTCAAACTATTAAAAGACGCATTTAAAAATCAAAACAGGTACGATCTAAGATTCTGTTCACTATTTTTATCATCTTAGTTTTCCGTATCGGTACAACCATAACGGTTCCGGGGATTAATGCCAAAGCCTTAAGCAATTTGAATGATTTGCCGTTCTTGAATATGCTGAGCTTGGTCTCTGGTAATGCCATGCGCAACTTCTCTGTCTTTGCACTTGGGGTCAGTCCTTATATCACAGCTTCTATCGTTGTTCAGTTGCTGCAGATGGACTTGCTTCCGAAGTTTGTAGAGTGGGGCAAGCAAGGGGAAGTAGGACGGAGGAAGCTGAATCAAGCGACTCGTTATATCGCCCTAGTATTGGCCTTTGTGCAGGCAATAGGGATTACCGCTGGTTTTGATACTCTCTCAAGAGCTAATCTGGTTGCCAATCCTAATGTGCAGACCTACGCTTTGATTTGCGTTCTTCTAGCAACTGGTTCAATGATTGTAACTTGGCTGGGTGAACAGATTACAGACAAGGGTTACGGGAATGGCGTTTCCATGATTATCTTCGCTGGTATCGTTTCCGCTATCCCTGATATGATTAAAGGTATCTATGAAGATTACTTTGTCAATATCCCTAGTGAACGTTTGACTTCATCTTTCATTTTTGTAGGAATTCTGATTGTGGCAGTCCTGCTTATCATTTACTTTACAACCTTTGTACAGCAGGCTGAATATAAAATTCCAGTTCAGTATACGAAAGTAGCTAAGGGTGCACCTTCTAGCTCCTATCTGCCACTGAAAGTCAATCCGGCTGGGGTTATTCCAGTAATCTTTGCCAGCTCGATTACAGCTGCACCGGCAGCGATTTTCCAAGTTGTCAGTGCCTTGGGCTATGACGCAGATTGGGTTAAGACAGCTCAGTCACTTTTGGCAACAACGACCATTAGTGGCATGTTCATGTACGCCTTCCTGATTGTCCTCTTTACATTCTTCTATACTTTTGTACAGATTAATCCAGAGAAGACAGCAGAAAATCTGCAAAAGAGCGGAGCCTACATTCCAGGTGTTCGTCCAGGTAAAGGAACAGAAGACTACATGTCTAAGCTGCTTCGTCGTTTGGCAACAGTGGGATCTCTCTTCCTAGGGTTTCATTTCTATCCTGCCTATTTTGGCTAAAGATGTATTTGGATTGACAGATGCCGTTGCTCTTGGAGGAACCAGTCTCTTGATCATCATCTCAACTGGTATTGAGGGAATGAAACAGCTAGAAGGCTACCTGCTGAAGAGAAAGTATGTCGGCTTTATGGATACATCAGAGTAAGGGAACTTTTGAATTGCTTTTCTAATGAGAAGCTTGTTCAGATAACCTTTCTTGAACCGAAAATAAACAAAATAAAAAGGGGACAGAGTAGACTCACCCCTTCTATTTTTGTTTTTTAAACAAGTTTATTAATCGGTTTTAATAGATTGCTTTAAAAAAACAAAAAAAGGAGACCAATCATGAATCTTTTTGATTATGGGCTTACCAGGTGCTGGTAAAAGGAACTCAAGCTGCTAAAATCGTTGAGCACTTTCAATGTTGCACATATTTCAACTGGAGATATGTTCCGTGCGGCGATTGCTAACCAAACAGAGATGGGCGTTTAGCCAAGTCCTATATTGACAAAGGGCGAGTTGGTGCCAGATGAAGTGACAAACGGCATCGTCAAAGAAGCGCTTGAGTCAGGACGATATTAAAGCAAACAGGCTTTCTCTTGGATGGTTATCCCACGCACGATTGAGCAAGCACATGCCTTGGATCAAACGCTAGCAGAGCTTGATTTAGCTTTGGACGGAGTTATCAATATCGAAGTGGATCCTAACAGCTTGCTGGAGCGTTTGAGCGGTCGGATTATCCATCGTGAAACAGGTGAAACCTTCCACAAGGTCTTCAATCCGCCAGCAGACTACAAAGGAAGAGGATTACTACCAGCGCGAAGATGACAAGCCTGAGACAGTTAAACGTCGTTTGGATGTCAATATCGCTCAGGGTCAGCCAATTATTGATCACTATCGCAGCAAAGGTCTGGTCCATGATATTCAAGGGAAATCAAGATATTAATGATGTCTTCTCAGCTATCGAAAAAAAGTCTTGACAAATTTGAAAATAAAAGCGTTTTTCCCTGCTTGCAATATTTGACAAGTAGTGATACAATGAATTAGTCTGACTTATAATTGTTACCTCTGTGCTCAGAGGGATCAAATCGAAAATTTATGGAGGTACTTTTTGCGTGGCAAAAGACGATGTGATTGAGGTTGAAGGCAAAGGTAGTTGATACAATGCCTAATGCAATGTTTACAGTTGAACTTGAAAATGGACATCAGATTTTTTAGCAACAGTTTCTGGTAAAATTCGTAAAAAAACTATATTCGTATTTTAGCAGGGAGACCGTGTGACTGTAGAAATGAGTCCTTATGATTTGACACGTGGACGGATCACATACCGCTTTAAATAATCGAAAAAAACTTGGAGGGAAAAAAATGAAAAGTAAGACCATCGGTCAAACCAATTTGCGAATACTGCAAAGTTATTCGTCGTAATAGTCGTGTTATGGTAATTTGCCCAGCAAATCCAAAAACACAAACAACGTCAAGGATAAGATAGAAAGGAGAAAAAATGGCTCGTATTGCTGGAGTTGACATTCCAAATGACAAACGTGTAGTCGTTTCACTGACTTATGTGTACGGTATCGGACTTCCAACTTCTAAGAAAATCTTGGCAGCTGCTGGAGTTTCAGAAGACATCCGTGTAAAAGATCTTACAATCGAACAAGAAGACGCTATCCGTCGTGAAGTAGATGCGATTAAAGTTGAAGGTGACCTTCGTCGTGAAGTAAACTTGAACATCAAACGTTTGATGGAAATCGGTTCATACCGTGGAATCCGTCACCGTCGTGGACTTCCTGTCCGTGGACAAAACACTAAAAATAATGCCCGCACTCGTAAAGGTAAAGCTGTTGCGATTGCAGGTAAGAAAAAATAATATAAGGAGGTAAAAAGTCTTGGCTAAACCAACACGTAAACGTCGTGTGAAGAAAAATATCGAATCCGGTATTGCTCATATTCACGCTACATTTAATAACACTATTGTTATGATTACTGATGTGCATGGTAACGCGATTGCTTGGTCATCTGCTGGAGCTCTTGGATTTAAAGGTTCTCGTAAATCTACACCATTTGCTGCCCAAATGGCATCTGAAGCAGCTGCTAAATCTGCACAGGAACACGGTCTGAAATCAGTTGAAGTTACTGTAAAAGGTCCAGGTTCTGGTCGTGAGTCTGCTATTCGTGCTCTTGCTGCCGCTGGTCTTGAAGTAACAGCTATTCGTGATGTGACTCCTGTACCACACAATGGTGCTCGTCCTCCAAAACGTCGCCGTGTATAATCACCAACCGTTACACTGCTTTTTCGTTTAAGAGGAGTATAGCAAATGATTGAGTTTGAAAAAAACCAAATATAACAAAAATTGATGAAAATAAAAGATTATGGCAAGTTTGTAGTAGAGCCGCTTGAGCGTGGTTATGGTACAACACTGGAAATTCTCTTCGCCGTGTGCTTTTTGGCTTCACTTCCAGGTGCTGCTGTTACTTCAATTAATATTGAAGGTGTTTTTGCACTGAGTTTGATACAATTTCCGGTGTCCGTGAAGACGTGATGCAAATTATTCTGAACGTCAAAGGGATTGCTGTAAAATCTTACGTCCAAGACGAAAAAGATTATTGAACTGGATGTTGAAGGACCAGCAGAAGTAACTGCCGGAGACATTTTGACAGACAGTGATATTGAAATTATAAACCCTGATCATTATCTCTTTACAATCGGAGAAGGCGCAAGCTTTAAGGCAACGATGACTGTTAACAGCGGTCGTGGTTATGTGCCTGCTGATGAAAATAAGAAAGATGATGCACCAGTGGGAACACTTGCGGTGGATTCTATCTATACGCCAGTGACAAAAGTTAATTACCAGGTTGAGCCAGCTCGTGTTGGTAGCAACGATGGTTTTGACAAACTAACCCTTGAAATTTTAACGAACGGAACAATTATTCCAGAAGATGCTTTGGGACTTTCAGCCCGCATCCTTACGGAACATTTGAATCTCTTCACTAATCTGACAGAAGTAGCTATCGCTGCAGACGTTATGAAGGAAGCAGAAAAGACTTCTGATGACCGCATTTTGGAACGGACCATCGAAGAATTAGATTTGTCAGTTCGCTCATACAACTGTTTGAAACGTGCAGGGTATCAATACTGTATTTGATTTGACAGAAAAAAATCTGAGCCTGAAATGATGAAAGTTCGTAACTTAGGACGTAAGAGTCTGGAAGAAGTAAAAGTTAAACTTGCTGATCTCGGTCTGGGGTTAAAAAACGATAAATAAAGGAGGAATACATGGCTTACCGTAAACTAGGACGCACTAGCTCACAACGTAAAGCAATGCTTCGCGATTTGACTACTGATTTGCTGATCAACGAATCAATCGTGACAACTGAAGCTCGTGCTAAAGAAATCCGTAAAACAGTTGAAAAAATGATTACATTGGGCAAACGTGGAGACTTGCACGCTCGTCGTCAAGCTGCAGCTTTTGTACGCAATGAAATCGCATCAGAAAACTATGATGAAGCAACAGAAAAGTATACTACAACTACTGCTCTTCAAAAATTGTTCTCTGAGATTGCACCACGCTATGCAGAGCGCAACGGTGGATATACTCGTATCCTGAAAACTGAACCGCGCCGTGGAGATGCTGCGCCAATGGCAATCATCGAATTAGTTTAAGATCATCAATCTTTGTTGAGTGTTATGATGATGGAATAGAATCTCTATTCTTAGTCTAGCTCTGGTCTACCGCTAGGATTCTTTCCTAGCGGGAACACTCATCATATAGTTGATAATAGGTAGACGCTTGTTTACGAAATTGCTTTTAAGGCAAAAACAATTTCGTAAGCAGGCGTTTTTGCATGAGGCTAGGAAAATACCTGAAATTTTGTTATAATACTTTAACACTATCAAAAATTTATAGGAAATGGAAATGATGGATTCAATCCAAATTTTAAAAGAACGCTATTTAAAGAATATCAAAGAAAATCCAACTGTCTACATTGGCATTGAGTTAGAATTTCCTATTGTCAATAGCCAGGGCGGAGCGACTGATACAAATGTTGCAAAAAATCTCTTGAAACGTCTGTTGGAAGAGTATGATTTTGAGTCGGAACGATTTGACAGAGACGGGAATCCCATTCAACTGAAATCTACTAAAAATGAAGACAGAATTCTTTTTGAGGTCTCTTACAATACTTTGGAATTTGCTTTTGCCAAGGCTAGCAGAATTCAAGAAGTTGAAGAGCGTTTTAAGAACTATCTGAGCATTATTCAGGCAATTCTACGCAAAGAAAACCATGAAATTCAAGGTAAAGGAATTCATCCTTTCTGGGCAGAAAATGATAATAGTCCAGTTAAAGTATCCAAGATATGAAATGTTGATGCAGTATTTAGCTATGGGAAAAGAACATGGATGGTCTGCTGATTATCCAGAATATGGTGCTTTTTATTTGTGGGAGTCAAGTTCAGCTGGATGTCTCAAGAGAAAAATTATTTAACTGTTATCAATGTCTTCAATCAAATTGAAGCTGCTAAAAGCATATCTCTTTTGCCAATTCAGAGTTTTTCAGATTCTTCTTGGGATACAAAAAAATAGCTCAGGATATTTTCTGAGAGCAATCGATGCATGGCATTTTACAGGAAAAATGCAGGTGTGAATTCAAAAGATTTTTCAAACTGAAGATGAATTTTTTTGCTTATCTTAGTAAATCAGCACTTTTTCACTGCTGAACGAAATGGTCAAATCCTACTATTTCTATCCGATAGCTGCTAATGAATACTTGAGCCAGAAAACTATTGAAGCTTATAGCCTCTCAGGTGAAAAAAGTAAACTTGACTCCAAGGAAAGCAGACTTCAAGAATCACAGAAGTTATCAGTATCAAGATTTGACGACACAGGGGACAGTAGAGTTTCGGAGCGTCTGTACCCAGCCTTTTGATAAAACCTTTTCTTCTGCTGCTTTTCATCTTGGTATTTTAGAAAATCTTGGAGAAATGTAAAAACCTATTTACAAAGATGCTACCTTCTTTCAACAGGAAGGTCGAGATTACAAAGCTTTAAGAAGAAAGGTTTTTCTAAAAAGAGTTGACCGCAAGTGAAACAGAGCATATTTATGAATTCACAAAGACTTTGCTTCAGCTGGCGAGAGCTGGTTTAATAGCACGTCAACTAGGTGAGGAAGCTTTATCTTCCCTCTCTTTAAATAGAGGCTAGCCTCTGATGAATAAAAACTTCAGAAAAATTTTAAAAAAAGATTAAAAAAGGTATTGACAGGTGGTAGGTATAGGGTGATATACTAATATAGTTGTCGCGAAAAGACAAAGCCCTTTGAAAAACTGAAACAAGACGAACCAAGTGCAGGGTGACATAGAGATATGTAACCTGTCAAAA